>Ga0334882_1000122_pt1 | contig 138121 bp, 130 predicted proteins | sample GraSluR1_MG_5_FD_207226 | JGI IMG/M metagenome (GOLD analysis project Ga0334882, IMG submission 207226) | Sludge microbial communities from methane-producing bioreactor in Wageningen University, Netherlands - Granular Sludge_15_04-R1 | ecosystem: Engineered > Bioreactor > Anaerobic >...
CGCAACCGCCCGCCTGCACACCTCCAATCCGAGCGTGGTCAGCCGGACACCGGGCGGCGTGGGCCGCAACATCGCCGAGGGCATCGCCCGGCTGGGCGGGCGGGTGCACCTGGTCGCGGCCGTGGGCGCGGACGCGGCCGGCAGGGAGCTGCTGGCTCGGACCGCGGAGGCTGGCGTCTACGTCGACCAGGTTGTGCTGAGTCCACACCCGACCGGCAGCTACCTTGCGGCTCTGGACGCTGACGGCGAGCTGGTGATCGGCCTGGCCGACTTCGCCGCCACCGATGCGATGGACGTCGAGGAGCTCGCCCGGGCCCGGGAGCTGCTCGCCCGCGCGGACGTCGTGGTGGTGGACGGCAACATCCCCGTCCCCGTGGCCGCGTGGGTGCTTGGCGTGGCGGCGGCGAGCGGCGTCCGGGTGGTGCTCGAGCCGGTCAGCGTCGCCAAGGCCGGCCGGATCGCGCCGCTGCTCGTTCCCGAGCGCCCGGTCTTCGCGGTGACCCCGAACGTCGACGAGCTGGGCGCCCTGGTCGGCCACCCGGTGGCCGACTCCACCGACGACATCCTGGCGGCCGCGGGTGAACTGCAGCAGCGCGGGGTCGCGCACGTCTGGGTGAGCCGCGGGGCCGCCGGCAGCCTGCTGGCGGGCGGGGGAGAGTGCGTGCCGATCGCCGCCGTGCCGGCCCGGGTCACCGATGTCACCGGGGCCGGCGACGCGATGACCGCCGGGTTCGTGCACGGGCTGCTCGCCGGCGAGGAGCCGGCGGCCGCCGCACGGGACGGGCACCTCGCCGCCGCGCTCACCGTGGCCAGTGGACACACCGTCCCCCCAGACCTGGGTGTCGCCTTCGCCGCGGCGCTCGCCGATTACCCAGCCCAACCCGAAGGAGCCAGACCATGACCGCACCGCACCCGATGCTCGCCGTCACCGAGGAGGTGCGCGAGGCGCTCGCGTCCGGGAAGCCGGTGGTGGCGCTGGAGTCGACGATCATCAGCCACGGGATGCCGTACCCGAAGAACGTGCAGACCGCCCGCGAGGTCGAGCAGATCATCCGCGACGGCGGCGCAGTGCCGGCAACGATCGCCGTGCTGCACGGAGTGCCGCGGATCGGCCTGGACGACGCGGAGCTCGACCTGTTGGGCTCGGACGAGCACGTGCGGAAGGTGAGCATTCGCGACCTGCCCTACGTGGTCGCCCGCCGCGAGCACGGCGCGACCACGGTCGCCTCCACGATGCGGCTGGCCGCGCTGGCCGGGATCCGGGTGTTCGTCACCGGCGGCCTCGGTGGCGTGCACCGGGGTGCCGAGCGTTCGATGGACATCTCCGCCGACCTCACCGAGCTGAGCCTCACCAACGTCGCGGTGGTCAGCGCCGGGGTGAAGTCGCTGCTGGACATCGGCCGGACGCTGGAAGTGCTGGAGACGCTTGGGGTTCCGGTGATCACCGTGGGGTCGGACGACTTCCCCTCCTTCTACTCGCGCTCGAGCGGCTTCGGTTCGCCGCTGCGGATGGACGGTGCGGACGAGGTGGCGCGCGCGATGAAAGCGAAGTGGGATCTCGGCCTGGCCGGTGGGCTGGTGATCGCGAACCCGATCCCGGAGGCGGAGGAGATCCCCGAGGCCGAGATCGGCGCCCTGATCGCCACGGCCGTCGCGGAGGCGGACGCGAAGGGCATCACGGGTGCGGGGATCACGCCCTACCTGCTGGGCCGGATCGTCGAGCTCTCCGGAGGCGAGTCGCTACGGGCCAACATCGCCCTGGTGAAGAACAACGCGCGGCTGGGCGCAGCGATCGCCACGGAGTTCGCCGAACTCTGATCCGGGTCTGAGCGCCGTTCCGGGCCTGAAAGCCTGTGCCGGCCAGGGACCGGACCCACCCGTCCGGCGGATCAGTCGTCGTCGACCAGCAGGTCGACCTCTTCCTCCAGCACCTCGGCCTCGGCGACGGCGTGCCCTGCGCCGCGCGGGCGCCCGGCACGCACCCACGACCAGTACAACCCGGCCGCAGCGAGGGCGGTTGCCGCGAGCGAGCCGATCGCCGCGGGACGGGCCAGGTTGGCGACCAGGGTGAAGGCCACCACGAGAGCTGCGGCCACGTTGAGGACGACCCACCAGGGCTTGCGGTCGTGGAGCGAGAACCGTGCCATGGCGAGCAGCCCGGTCAGGAAGCTGACGAACACCGCGACCGCGTAGAACAACACGAGTTCCTGGTCGCGGGCACCCGCGGCGAGCACCACGACCATGGAGATGATCGCGAACACGACGACGCCGATCACCGGCACGTGGTGGACGTTCGTGCGGCCCAGCACCGCGGGCAGCACGCCGCGCTCGGTGCCGTCGGCGACCTTCTTGCGGGCGAGCGCCTTGAGCAGCCCGGGCCCGGCCTGGAAGGAGGAGGACGCCGCGGAGAGGAGCAGCAGGGCCGTGGTGGCCTGGAAGGCGGCGAACACGCCCGGTCCGTCGGCGGCGCGGGCGAGTTCTGCGACCATGGTGGAGTCGTCGTGAGGCACGGTGATGCCGAGGTGGACGACGGCTGCGGTGATCGAGAGGGTGAGCACGCCGACGATGCCGAGGGTCAGCCACAGCGCCCAGCGCCCGAAGGCCCGGCGTCCGTCGTTGTCGAGTTGCGCGAGTTGCGCGATCGCCGAGGAGGGGGCCTCGACTCCGGTGGCCAGGGCCATCGCCACGGGGAACGCGAGCGCGACGGACAGCGGTGCCGAGGCGACCGGGTGCACGGGCAGGACGGCGGACGGCGCGCCGGGCACCGGCAGCAGCACCAGGACCGCGGTGACGATGAAGGCGATGGTGAGCAGCGCGAAGACGGCGCGTCCGAGGTGTCCGAACCACATCAGGCCCGCGACGAGCACCAGCAGGCCGAGCGCGAGCACGATCCGCCACGGGGCCAGGCCGGGCAGGTAGGAGATGATCGCGGACGCGCCGGCGGACACCGAGATCGAGATCGTGAGCACGAAGTCGACGATGAGTGCGCCCATCGGGATGAACGCGAAGCCCTCACCGAACGCCGCACCGGCCGCGGCGGCCGAGCCGCCGCCCTCGGGGAAACGCGCGACCAGTTGGTGGTAGCTGGCCACGACCAGCGCCACCACGACGACGACCGCGATCATGGCGGGCATCAGCAGGGCGAGGTTTCCGTTCAGCGCGCGCAGGGCCGCCTCGATGGCGTAGGCCACGGACGACACCGGGTCGGCCATCACCGAGAACGCGAACGCTACGAGCAGTGCGGTCCGGCCATGGACCAGCCGGACCAGTGCGCGCTGCTGCGGCGGGGTTGTCTGCGGGGACGCCATGCGGTGGCACCGCCTTTCGTGCGGCGCTTCACGTCGCGTCGGGAGCAATCCGGTCCAGACTACGACCCCTGCGTTCCGGAGCCGGACCGGATCAGCTCGCGGAAGGTCCGCCGCACGCGGGCCCAAACCGAACGGGCCCCGCAGCAGCGGGGCCCGAGAAGGTCTGTTCTGGTGTCCGAGAGAGGACTTGAACTCATGCTTCAGGTGCTTCAGGCGAGTGCACTCCAGTGCGTTTGAGCGCTTCTGGAGCGTGGCGGAGGCTGCGCAACCTACGTCCGGGAGCACCCCGGCGCATGCCGGTACGGGGGCGGCAGTATCACGCAAGTATCACGAGTTCGCCTCAGCTGGCGTCGAGTTCGTCGAGCCAGGCGTTCGCTTGTGCGGCGGCCTGCTCGAGTGTGTCCGCGACTGCCGCGGACTGGGCGGCGCGTTCGAAGCTGGCGGTCCAGTGGGGGTAGGGCGTGATGCGGGCGGGCCAGGTTCGTTCGGGGTAGCCGAGGGTGGAGGCGTCGCGGGCCCGGGTGTCGAAGATGTCGAGGATGGCCGCTTTGACCTCGGGATGGGTTGGGCTTCCGGTCTCGCGGATGAGGTCGCGCAGCAGGAGCAGGTCGACGACATCTCGGGCGCGGTCGTTCTGGAAGTCCGGTGGGTCGTGGGGGTCAGACACCGCGTGCACCTTCTGCGCGATTTGGTAGCGCATCGCCAGCCCGGTCAGGTGGTCGGGTGTGGGTAGGCCGAAGCCGGCCAGTGATGGCGCGGGTACCGGTTCGCCATGAGTTCCAGCCGAGCCCTCGTCGGGGGAGATCTCGACCTGGATGCGACGCCAGGTCACGCCGTTGACCTGCACGATAAGGGCGAACCGTCTGGGCTTGACGACGCGGTTGGGCACCTGGATTACCTCGACGGGGTTGCGGCGCAGGGTGCATGGACCCCAGGGTCGGGCAAGGACCGTGTCGAGCACCTCGATGAACCGGTCGAGGTCGCCGCGGACCAGACCGTCGAGGTCAGTCGTCGCCCGCGATAGCCGTGGCAGGCGGTGCTGCAGCAGCGTGCCACCCTTGACCAGAAACAGCGGCTCTCCCTGTTCGCCCACCGCCTGCTGGAGGGCAGCAGCTGCCACGGTGGATGCGACGAGCCAGCCGAGACGACCTCCGTCGGAGCCGAGTTGTCGCTCGGCTTGCGCGATCCAGCCGTCCAGTACCCGCGCTGAGTTTGGTGCCTTCTCCTTCGGGCGAAGGCCGGCCAGGGCTGCGGCGAGGTTCACCGACTCAGGCGCGTCCATCACGTTCCTCAAGGAGTCGGATCAGCCGGTCGCGGTCGGACGCGGGCAGCAGGCTGGTGCGTCCGCCTCGTTCGATTGCCTGTCGGATGAGGTAGCTGGGAGTGCCGGTGTCGATGCAGTCGGCGATGGTCGTGGGCAAGTTGGTAATGGGGATGCCCTCCCACCAGGTGCGCAGGCCAGGATCGACGTCGCGCTGGTGGATGACGTACCGCTCACCACCGGCGCGTCGTAGTCGTCGGTGCTTGCCGACGGTGAGGTGGACCCGGTCGGGGTTCACGTCGCTCACGTCCCACGCGGCCAGCGCCGTCTCGTGCGACAGGCAGGCCTCTGCCACGCCGGTCCACAGCACCGCCAGCGCCCAGTTGTCGTGCGGAGTCGTCGGGACCTGGGGGATCCGGTACACCCCATGCGCGACGCGCTCAATGCGGCCGCGACTGGCGAGCTTGGGCAACTCGGTCTTCGGAATGCCGTCGGCGACGGCTTGTGCGGTCGTCACGAAGCCGTGCTGGTCCAGTGCGACCTCGCGGAGACGCTCCAGGTAGGTCAAAACCTCGGTCATGTCAGAAGAATACCAATATGGGTTACTTCTGACGGCCACACACGTTGCTGGGCGCGGGTTGGACCCGTCCCTGAGTCGTCCTTCGCCAGGTGTGACGCTCTCATCGCGGATCTGCACGATGGTCGAGCCAACGCCGCCGTACCGGTCCCATTGACAGGCGGAGTTATCCTGACCGTGCCCCACCCCCGCGGGCTGATCGGCCATTTCGGGAGACTCGTCTCGTGGGTGTCGGGCTTACAACTGAAGCCGCGATCGCACTCCCCGGTCTACTTCTGATGTAGCAATTTCTGTCTGTTTGTCCGGATCGACCCTTCTTCATCGGCTTAGTGGGCTAGGAGAGAAGAAGGGTGCCCCATGGACGAACCCCGCTGGCCCCGCGTGAGCGGCTGCATGCTCGTGGTCGTGCTGCTCGCTGGTTGTACGCCTGGAGCGGCTTCGCCGCAGACCACGCCGACCCCGACGGTCGCGACCTCGTCGAGCACGGCAACGACTACCGCGTCGGCGACCCCGACGCCGACCCCGACCGCCACCTGGAACGCCACCCAGGCGGCAGCGATCAAGGTGGTCGAGGACTACTTCGCTACGAAGGAGCGGCTTCTGGCCGATCCGTCGCTGCACACTCCTGCTGAGGCTACGGCTGCACTCGAGCCCTTGCTCGGGAAGGACATGCTCGACGGCAACATCGCTCTCTTTAAGCAGCTCAAGGCCGATGGTGAGCGGTACACCGGTTCGCCCCGACTCGCTTGGGTCGTGGCATCGGGCACCTTCGGCAGCGGGGCTGGGGAGTCGGTCAACGTCACGGCGTGTCGGGATCCGCAGGGGCAAGCCTTGGTGGACCGCAAGGGCAAGGTCCTCGCAGAGATCCCCGCATCCATAAGGGAGTTCGAGGTCCGCAACCAGTCTTCGGGCTTCCGGATTGTCGGGGAGAAGGAAGGGTTCGGGGAGCCATGTCCGTAGCAACGAGAATCTGGACGATTGTCCTCGGCGCCATGCTGGTGGCCTGGGCTCCCCAGATCCCGGCCCTCGCAGACGTTGTCTGCGACCGCGTCACCAACGAATGCAGGGTCGAGGACGGCGGCGGTGGTGGTGGCGGCGGTGGAGCTGGCGGAGGTGGTGAGCCGCCGAAGGTGCCGCTGTGTTCGTCATTCCCGCCGGAGGCGGTGCCGGAGGATCCGCCTGCCGAGGACTGGGTGTTCATCGAGTGTCGGTTGTCCTCGACGGAGGAGGACACGATCGGTTTGTGGGTGCCGCCTCGTGCGAGCGCGGAGCAGCTGGCTTGGTTGTTGATTGCCCGGTTGCAGTTGAAGCCGGTGGAGATCGGTCTGACCCCGCTGGACCCGGACGTGATGACCGCGGTGGGCATTCCGGTGTGGCTGTGGGTGGACAACCCGTCCCGGACGAGTTGGGGGCCGGCGTCGATCAGCGCGGGCGGGATCTCGCTGACCGCGAAGGTCACGTCAGTCACCTGGTCGCTGGGTGACGGCACCTCGTTGCGGTGCGGGCGGGGCACAGAGTGGCGCCCGTCCATGGTGGATCGAGACGGGATGGTCGGTCAGTCTCCGACGTGCGGCCACGTGTATCAGCAGCAGGGCCGCTACGCCGTGCGGGCGGTGGCGCACTGGGTTGCTGACTGGCAGGGCTACGGGGAGTCGGGAACGATCCGGCTCGACGTGGCCTCCACCCGCCAGCTGAGGGTGGGCGAGATCCAGGTGATTGTGACCCGGGGCAGGTAGGAGCAAACCGATGAAGACAGTTCAGACCACAGCGAACACCGGCGCCCAGCAGACGGCCTCGCCGCCGGTGCCGGAGACGACGAAGTTGCAGCGCCGGCCCAGCGCGGTGGTGTTGGCGCTGGTGCTGGTGTGCCTGGGTGGTTTGACCGGGTTGTGGTTGTGGACGTCGTCGTCGGCGGCAACCGAGGTGGTCGCGGTCCGGTCTCCGGTGGAACGCGGCCAGCTGATCGTCCCGGAGGATCTGACGACGGTGCGGGTGACGCTGGATCCTGCGCTGCGGACGGTTCCTGCGTCCGGGCTGGAGTCGCTGGTAGGCAAGCGTGCGGTGACCGATCTGGCGGCGGGCACTTTGGTCGCGCCGGAGCAGGTGAGTGACGCGGTGGTTCCGGGCGCGGGCATGGCGGTGGTGGCGGTACCGATCGCTCCCGGTCTGATCCCATCGGAGCCGTTGAAGGCGGGCGACACGGTGCGGCTGGTGCAGGCACCGGCCCAGGGGGTGGAGGTGACCGGGGCGCCGGCGGAGATCACTGGCACGGTGTTGAACGTCACGCCCGGGGACACCGAGACGGTGGTGGATGTGCTGGTCGCTGACAACCGGGCGGGGGAGTTGGCTGCCCGGGCCGCGTCGGGTGATTTGGCGTTGGTGTTGGCGAGCCGGGAGAGGTGAGCCATGGCCTGGATTACGTTCACCTCTGCCGGGGGTGCGCCGGGGGTGACGTCGACCGGGTTGGCGTTGGCGTCGTGCTGGCCGCGCCGGTGCTTGTTGGTGGAGGCTGATCCGTCGGGGTCCTCGGCCCTGTTGGCAGGGTTCTGGCGGGGGACCCGGGACCACACCGGTGTGGTTGAGCTGGTGAAGGCGAACCGGGCAGGGGTGTTGGCTGATGCGTTGTTGCGGATGGCGATGCCGGTGGACGGCACCCAGGCGTCGGTGATCATCGGGTCGCGTTCGCACGAACAGGCTGCCGGGCTGGCCCGGTTGTGGGAACCGCTGGCCGGGGTGCTCCGGGATCTCGCCGCGCGTGACCAGGACGTGCTCGTGGATGCCGGCCGGCTCGGGCTGGAAGGCTCGCCCATGCCGCTGATCGACCAGGCCGATGTGACGGTGCTGATGTGCCACACCGATCTGCCCTCGGTCGCGGCGGCCCGGTCGTGGGCGCTCACCTTGGGCGATGCCGCGCTGCCGGGCCGTGAGGTGCGACTGCTGCTGGTGGGCGCCGGTCGCCCGTACAGCGCCAGCGAGGTCGGGCGGGCGCTCGGCCTGGCGGTGGTCGGCTCGATCGAGTGGGATCCGGACCGGGCTGCGGTGTTCTCCCACGGCGCCCCACCGCCGCCGGTGCGCGGGCTGCGCCGGCTGCTTGGCAGCGACCCAGCGGCGTCGTTCGCCGGCTCGGCCTACCAGCGCAGCGTGCGCGCGACCGGTGAGGCGCTACGGGCGCTGGTGGACCGCTCGGAGCAGGAACGGGCGCGGTGGGTCGCGCCGCCCCGCAAGGTTGAGGAGAACCGGTGATGAGCGAGCCTGAGAAGCACGAGTTGATGGACCTGCCGATGTTCGGCAGCGAAAGGCCGACGGGCGGACGTCGCGCTGGCAGGGTGCGCGGCGGCTTCCGCCTGCCGGGCGAGCCTGAGCCCGCCGGCCGGGTGCCGGCCGCGCCGCCGCTGGTGTCGCGGGTGGTGCCGATCCGGCCCGCACTGCCTGCGTCTGCGTTCGGGTCTGCCTCACCCTCGGTGGACGGGGTGGATTGGGCGGAGGTGGCCCGGTTCCGCGGTGATGTGGCCAAGCGCCTGCCCGGCCGGGTGGGCGGTGGCGCATCTGATCGGGCCGAGGAGGAGGCAGCGGGCTGGTCGGTGATTCGGCAGTTGCTGGAGGAGGACACCGCCAGTTCGGTGGCCCGCACGGGTGAGCTGCGGTCGCCGGAGGCGCAGGAGGCGTTGGCGCAGGCGATCTTCGACAGCGTGTTCCGGCTGGGCCGGCTCCAGCCGCTGGTCGACGACCCGGCGATCGAGAACATCCTCGTCTATGGCTGCGACCGGGTGGTGGTGGAGTACGCCGACGGGTCGATGCGGCAACTCCCACCGGTGGCCGACAGCGACGCCGACCTGGTCGGGTTCATCGCTTTCGTCGCCTCCCGCGCCGACAACCCGCGCTCGTTCACCCCGGCCCACCCCTCGCTGAACCTCACCCTGGCCGACGGCTCCCGCCTGGCCGCCTCCCTGGAGACGGGCCGGGTGTCGCTGGTGATCCGCCGGCACCGGATCCGTCGGGTCACCCTGGCCGATCTTGTCGAGTGGGGGTCGCTGTCGGAGGTGATGGCCGACTTCCTGCGGGCGGCGGTGCGGGCCCGCAAGTCGATCGTCGTGTCCGGCGCGCAGGGTGCGGGGAAGACCACCTTGGTGCGGGCGTTGTGTGCCGAGATCCCGCGGATGGAGATCGTGGGCACGTTCGAGTCCGAGCGGGAGTTGTTCCTGCCCGAGATCGAGGGGCAGCACGCGGTGGTGTTCGACTGGGAGATGCGCGCCGGGTCCGGCGAGCGTGCCGAGGACGGCAGCCTGGCCGGCAGGCGGACCACGGGTTCGCAGGTGACCAGCAGCTTCCGGTTCCGGGCCGATCGGCAGATCGTCGGTGAGGTCCTGGGTGCGGAGGCGATGGACATGATCAAGGTGATGGAGTCGGGCACCGGCTCGATCTCCACCACGCACGCGGCGAACGCCCGGCTGGCGGTGCACAAGCTAATCACCTGTGCGATGGAGGCCGGCCCGCACGTCAGCCACGACCTGGTCGCGGCGAAGCTGGCCGCCACCCTCGACCTGGTGGTGCAGATGCATTCGGAGATCACCCCGATCGACGACTTCGGCCAGGTCGCCCAGAAACGCCGCTACGTCTCCGAGATCGTCGAGGTCACACCGGGGGAGTGGCCGCGCGGGATCTCGTTCACCACCGTGTTCCGCCGCCTCCCCGGCCAGTGTGGGGTGGCCGACACCCGCCCCGACAGCATCTGGGACGACCTGGTCGCCGCCGGCCTGGACGAGGTCGCCTTCGAACGCGAAGCCGCCGAACACCACCCGCCGGGAGGGCTGCGATGACCGGCGCGCTGCTGTCCATGCTGGCCGGGGCGATGATCACCGCCGGCGTGCTCCTCGGCATCAACGGGATGACACCCCGCCCGGTCCGGGAGCGGCGCCCGCGGCCGCGTCCGGGCTGGCTGGTGTGGGCGGCCCGGATGCCGACCTGGCAGCGCTGGGCACTGCTGGCCGCCACGGTGGCGGGGTTGGTGGCGACGGTGTTCGGGGTGCCGCTGGTGGTGGCGGTGTTGTTGCCGTTGGCTGTGCTCGGGCTGCCGGTGCTTCTGGTCACCTCCAATGGGGGGCGGCGGATCGCCCGGCTGGACGCGATCAGTGAGTGGACCCGGAACCTGGCCTCGGTGATCACCGCCGGGCAGAGCCTGGAACAGGCGGTCACCGCGAGCGTCCGCTCGACGCCGGAGGCGGTCCAGCCGCAGGTGACGAACCTGGTAGCCCGCCTGAGGTCCCGGTGGCCGACCGAGGCGGCGCTGCTAGAGTTCGCCGACGAACTCGACGACGCCACCGGCGACCTGGTCGTCTCAGCGTTGATCATCGGCTCCCGGCATCGCGGGGAGGGCCTGTCGCGGGTGTTGACCGGCCTTGCGGAGTCGGTCGCGGAGGAGGTGCGGTCGCGCCGCGAGATCGAAGCCGACAGGGACAAGGCCCGCGGCTCGGCCCGGCTGATCACCGTGCTCGCCGTCGGCGGCACCGCCGTGTTCGCCCTGTCCGGCGACTTCTGGCAGCCCTACACCACCCCGGCCGGACAACTCGTCCTGGCCGGCCTGATCGGACTGTTCATCACCGGCCTGGTCTGGCTCAGGAGGATGGTCGCCGACGACCCGCCAGCGCGCTTTCTGCCGGCCCGGGAGGTGCCGCGATGACCGGGGCGCTTCAATTGTGGATTCTGGCTGGCGCCATGGTCGGCGGCGGGATCGGCCTGCTGGTGTGGACGCTGCGACCCGCCCAGCCCGACCTGGTCCAGGTGCTGGCCCGGCTCGCCCCGGCCAACCCCACCGCGCAGCTGGTGGGCAGTCCGGCCCCGGCCGGCTGGAAGGACAGGATCGGGATGTGGGCGATCCGAAACCTGCCCGGTTCGTGGTGGCGCGGCGTCCCGGACACCGATCTGGCGATCCTCGGCATGCCGCTTCGCGCCTACTACGGGGAGAAGGTGGCCTCAGTGCTGGTCGCACTGGTCGGGGTACCGCTGCTGGGCGGGCTGTATTCGCTGATGATGGGCCTGCCGCTGATGGTGCCGGCGCTCGCGACCGTGGTGATGGCGGTCGTGGCGTGGCTGCTGCCGGACCGGCGGATCGCCACAGCCGCAGCCCGGGCACGGGTCGAGTTCCGGCGTTCGCTGAGCGCCTACATCGACCTGATCGCCCTGGGCCGCGCTGCGGGCGGGATCGGCACCCGGCAGGCGATGGAGACCGGCGCCGGGCTGGGCCGCTCGTGGCCGTTCGAACGGATCGCCACCACGGTGGTCCGCTCCCGCTACTCCGGTGTCCCGCCGTGGGACGCACTCGCCGAACTCGCCACCGCCCAGGGCCTGCCCGATCTGGACGATCTGGCCGACACCCTGCGGCTGGCCGGGGAGGAAGGCGCCCAGGTGTTCGCCACCCTCAAGGCCCGATCCTCCGCGCTGCGCAACGCGATCACCACCGCCGACCGTGCCGAAGTCAACGCCCGCAGCGACCGGCTCATGCTGCCCACCCTGGTCATGGCCGCCGCCTTCATCGGCGTGGTGATCATGGCCGCCGTCTTCCGAATCCTCGCCGCCTAACCCAACCCCCTGGAAGGAACCCCGTCATGCTGACGATCTGGTACACCAAAGCCACCCTGTGGCTGCAGGCCCTGTTCACCGACACCCGCACCCGGCTGCGCGACGAGAGAGGAGCCCTCGGCACCGCCGAACTGCTGGGACTGATCATCATCGTGCTCGCCGTCCTGGCCCTGGTCGGCCCCGCCGTCATGGACTACATCCAGAGCAAACTCGGCGCCCTGCGCTGAACCACCATGACCCGCCAACTTCACCTTCGCCGTCGCCTGCTCGCCGGCCGGCCTGCCCGCGCCTACTGGCGGGGGGAGCGGGGTGCGGTGGGGTCGGTGCAGCTGGTGGTCGTGCTGCCGCTGCTTATGGGACTGTTCATGGCCGCGATGCAGGCCGCCATGTTCTACTACGGCCGGACCGCGGCGATCAGCATCGCCCAGACCGGCGCCACCGCAGCAGCAGCCGAACACGGCACCATCGCCGACTGCGAGCAGGCCGCCGCCAGCCTGCGGGCCAGCATCGGCGACGCCCTGACCGAGGTGCAGATCAGCTGCCAACGCACCGCCACCCGCGCCCGCGTGACCGTGTCGGGGCAAGCGCTCAGCGTCTTCCCGGGCTGGCGCAGCACCGTGGTCCAGCAGGCTGAGGCGCCGGTTGAGAGGCCAACATGACTCAGGGTAGGTGGCGGGACGAGCGGGGCTCGGTGCTGGCCGTCGAGCTGCTCGTGTGCGCCCCAATCCTGGCCGGGTTCATCCTGCTAATCATCTTCGGCGGACGGATCGCGCTGGCCAACCAGGCCGTCCAGACCGCCGCCGCCGACGCCGCCCGCGCCGCCTCGATCGCCCGCACCGCCACCACGGCCCGCACCCAAGCTCGCGAATGGGCCACCACCAGCCTGACCAACCAAGGCCTGGCCTGCAACGACGTCCAGGTCGAGGTCGACGCTGCCGGGTTCCGCCGCCCGGTCGGCACCGAAGCCACGGTGCAGGTGCGCGTCAGCTGCACCCTCGACACCGCCGACCTCGCCGCCCTGCCCGGCATCCCCCGCAGCATGCCAATCGAAGCGACCATGACCAGCCCGCTGGACACGTACAGGGAGAGACGATGACCACCACCGACCGACTGACGGACGAGCGGGGCGCGGTCGTCTCGGTGTGGACGGCCGTGATCGCCACCACCATGGTCCTGGTCCTGGGCATCGCGGTCGACCTCAGCGGCCTCGTCCACGCCAAACAACAAGCAGCCGACGCCGCAGCCCAGGCCGCCCGGCAGGCCGGCCAGCAACTATCCACCGGCACCCTGCTGCAACAAGGCCGGCTCGAAGTCCGCACCCGGCAAGCCAGGGCCGCGGCTGTCGACTACCTCGAAGCGGTCGGCATGACCGGCACCGCCACCGTCCAGGACGGCACCACCCTTGTCGTGACCGCCCAGGCCACCTACCAGCCCCTGTTCCTGTCCGGCATGGGCATCGGAACAGTCCAGGTCAGCGGCACCAGCTCGGTGCGGGTACTGCGCGTCGAAGACGGAACGGAGCGATGACATGAGACGACGACTCACCGGGCTACTTGCCGCGGCCGGGCTGGTCGGGATCATCATCGGCCTGCCGCTGATGCTGATCGCCACCCACAACGTCGCCGCGCCCCGGCTCGGCTGGACCTGGGACGGGATCTGGCGAGCACTGCTGGCACCCGATGACGGCACCCTGCTTGTCACCGTCGTCAAGATCGTCGGCTGGATCTCCTGGGCCATCCTCACCACCACCATCGCCGTGGAGATCACCAGCCGAGCCCGAAACCTCCCCGTCCCCCAACTCCGCGGCCTGGCCTGGCCCCAACTGCTGGCCCGCGGCCTGGTCTCGGCGATCCTGGCCGGCTTCATCGCCACCAACACCCTCAACACCCCCACCGAGCCCGCCGCCGCGCACGCGAACAGCCCCGCAGCGGCCGCGCCGCTCGTGGCCACCGCCCCACTCCACGCACCCGCCAAGACGCCGAAGGCCGCCGAGGTCTACACGGTGATGCGTGGCGACACCCTGTCGGAGATCGCGCTGGACGAACTGGGCGACGGCCACGCCTACCCGCGCATCTTCAAAGCCTCCAAAGCCACCATCCAGCCCGACGGGCGCAAGCTCACCGACCCCGACCTGATCATCCCCGGCTGGAAACTCACCATCCCCAACCGCCACACCGACCAGGAGAAGCCCGACACCAAGCCCGACCGCGATCACAACCACGACAGTCCGGCCAAACCGCCGGGGCCGGCATCGCCGCAGCCGACGGGGACTACAACACACCCAACCATCGAGGCGACGCCGACCCAGGCGACGCCGAGCGTGGCAGGTTCGGATCGGGTCGACCCGGCACCGGTCCTGGACGACGCGGACGATGGGTGGGTGGACCCGCCCTGGCTGGTGGCGGGCCTGGCAGGGGCCGGCGGCCTGCTCGCCGGCGCCCTGTGGATGGCGTTGCAGCGCCGCCGCCGGGCGCAGTTCCGGGCCCGCAGGCCCGGCCGGACGATCCCGGTGCCCGCCGCCGGGTTCGCGCCGATCGAGAAGACGCTGGCCCACGCCGGGGCGCCCACCAGCGAGATCATCATCGCCATCGATGGAAGCCTGCGCCGCCTGGCCACCGGCCTCCAAACCAGTGGCCGGCCGATCCGCACCCTCACCATGCTGAAGGTCACCCGCGACACCCTCACCGCACGGTTCGCCGAGCCGGTCACGCTGCCGGACCCGTGGCAACCCACCAGCGACCGCACCGAATGGCGGGCCGAACGCCGCAGCCTCGACCAAGCCGCACCCCTCGACCCCGACAGCCCGCCGCCGTGGCCGCAGCTGGCCACCATCGGCATGGACGACCACGACACCTGGCACCTGCTCAACCTCGAAGCACTCGGCGTCATCACCCTTGCCGGCGACCCCGACTACACCACCGACCTCGCCCGCTACCTCGTCGGCGAACTCGCCGTCGTCCCCTGGGCGCGCGATCTGCGTATCGACTGCGTCGGCGTCTGCCCCGAACTCACCGCCCTCAACCCCGCCCGAGTACACCACCACGAAACCGGGGTCGTCGCCGACACCGTCGCGGCCGCGGTGAAGGTCCACGACCGGCTCACCGCCGCCAGCATCGACCACCTCGAAGACGCCCGCCTCGCCCAGGCCGACGACCGGCTATGGGGCAGCCGCATCCTCATCACCACCCCTGAGGCGGCCGACCTGGCCGTGCTCACCGACCTGATCACCAAACAGCCCGGACGTACCGCGACCTCGGTGCTCATCGTCGGCAGCAGCGCCGAGACCGCTTCCGCAACCGAGATCCGGGTCGACGCCGACGGCCGAGTACAGATCCCAGACCTAGGGCTCGACCTGATCGCCAACGGGCTCACCCCCTCCGAAGCCACCGGCTGCGCCGCAGTCCTGGCCGCCGGCGACACCCTCGACGACATCCCCACACCGCTGCTGCAGACCACCACGCAGGCCTGGGAAGAACTCTGCGACGAAGCCGGCCAACTCCGCCCCGAACACACCCTGCCCAGAGACGCAGCCGCTGACGCCGACGCTGACGGCGACGTCTCCAGCCTGATGCCCGGCGACGACGAGCACTGGGTGACCACCACCGCGAACACCACTGAAGACCTCGCTGTGATCGCCCCACGCGTGCCGGCCGAGGTCCGGCTCAGGGCCGAGGCGGCTGACCCGACGCTGGACAAGGACCTCGCCGCGTGGGCAGCCAGCTCCTGTGACCGGCCACGGCTCAGCGTGCTCGGGCCGATGCGGCTGCGTGTCGGCCCCGGCGGCGACCTGACGGTGGTCGCCAGACGCATCCCGTACTACACGAACATGGTCGCCTACCTCGCCGCCACCCGCGGTGCCACCGCCGACCAGGTCGCCACCGCCATGGGTCTGGAACGCAGGCGCGTCCACAAAGACATGTCGGTCGTGCGCGACTGGCTCGGCATGAACCCGCGCACCGGCGACCACCACCTGCCCGACGCCGCCCACAACAAACAAGCCCAGCTACGCGGGGTCGGCATCTACATCGTCGAAGACCTCCTCGAAGACGCCGACCTGTTCCGCCGCCTCCGCCTGCGCGGCGAAGCCCGCGGCGCCGACGGACTGCCCGACCTCCTCGCCGCGCTTCGCCTCGTTGTCGGCGCCCCCTACGAAGACCAACGACGCAAAGCCCGCCCCTGGCTCACCGACACCCGACCCGACCGCTACCTGCAATGTGCCATCGTCGACGTCGCCCACCTGGTCACCAGCATCGCCCTCGAAGCCGACGACACCCGCCAAGCCCGAGCCGCGGCCGAACTCGCCATGCTCGCCGCCCCCGACCAACACACCCCAGCCCTCGACCTCGCCACCGTTGCCGCCAAACAAGGCCGCGACGACGAAGCCGAAGAACTGGCCCGATCCGTCGTCGAATGGACCGACGGCAGCGGCGAACCACCCATCGAACTCCCCGAACGCGCCGACCGCATCCTGCGCACCCACCGCTGGCTCGAACCCAAACAACGAGCCAGCTGACCCAGGACACCAGCGCACCGACCACCGGTCCCACGAGCCGGGGGCCGGATTTCGACGAGCCAGAAGGAGCTACCGATGGACCAGACGGAAGCACCACTCGCGTCCAGGGTTGAGCCGAAGGTTCCCGACGACCCGCGCCAATTGGGCGACGACCTGCGGCAGCTATCGATTGGCAAGGTGGACAGATGCTCTTCCCGATCGGTCGGCGGCAGGGTTATCCACAGCCTGCCAGTGACCAGCGGTGGACTCGCATGCAACAACCAGACACTGACCGGCATCAGGACCGCGAGAGGAAGGATTGGCCGATGGAAGCACTGGAACTCACGGCACGACGCGAAGCCCTCGGCCTCGACCAGGCCACCCTCGCCAGGCTTCTCCAGTGGGAGATCATCACCGTGGTGGACTGCGAAGCGGCCAAGCGAGACATCCCCACCGAGGTGGATGCGAAGCTCGACGAACTCGAACTCGCTCGCGACACCATCGCCGGCATCCTGGAGGACACCCTCCCCGCAGCACTACCCACCTACTCCACCGACGCGGCGTTCTGGAGCGCCTGGCCCGACATGCGGGGCATCCCGGCCACAATCCACCGGGTCGCAGCCGCCGATGCACTCCGCAGCGCCAAGTGGGCCGGCATCCGCGCCCGCATCGTGGCCGCTCAGCCCGACAGCAGCCAAGACCCGACGACAACGCGATAACACCGGCGCCGCAGCCGAAGCAGGCGTGCTCACCGTGTGTCGGTTCCACCAGCAATCCCGGACCGCGCGGTGAGCCATGGCTGGCTTACCGGGCGCACTGCCGCTGCTGACCGCCGATGAGGAAGCCCATCTGGCGTGGACGATCGAGGCTGGTGTGGCTGCGGCTGCCGTGCTCGCCGGACACCATTTGCGGGTGGACGCGAACCGCGCCGAACTCGAACGGATCGCCACCGAAGGCGACCAGGCACGCGAGCGGTTCCTGCTGTCCAACCTGCGCCTGGTGGCGTTCGTCACCAGCGGGATCAGCGGCCGCGACCCCGGACTGTCGCGACAAGAAGTGATCCAGGAAGGCGTCGCGGCAATGGCCGAAGCACTCCGGAGGTACGACTGGCGCCGCGGCCGGTTCTCGACCTTCGCGGTGCCAACCATCCGCCGGAAGGTCACCGAGTACCGCGCCAGCCGCGGCGGCTCACTCGGCGTTCCAGCCCACCGGGCCATCCAGATCCGACGCGCCCGAGCGATCGCGGCCCGCCTCGAGTCCGAATCAGGCCAACCAGCCCAGATGCCGGCCGTCGCAGACGAACTTGGCCTCAGCGAAACACTCGCCGCAGCGCTCCTTCGGCACCAGGCCCCCGTGTCGATCGATGCGATGGCGCCGCACACACAAGAGCAGACCCTTGGGGTCGCCATGGCGCACCACATGGTCGACGACCCGACCGCCGACCTGAGCAGCCTCCCCGATGACCAGAGAGAAGCGCTTACCCTGCGCTACGGACTGACAGATGGACGACCCCGTAGCTTCCACGAGATCGCTGAGGAAACCGGACAGTCCGCTAGCAGCGCACGACGCACCTGCGAGCGAGGGCTCGCCAACCTCCGCGCCCAGGCGACGAAGCCGGCCGACGACCAAGACCAGGCGAATTGGGTGCGCGTTCAATCGATGACCGAGACCCTGAGGCTAGTCGATCGGCTGAGCAAGGCCGGACTGAGTCTCCCGGAAGTCGCGATCGCCCTCGAGATTGAACCGGTCCAGCTGCACGACCTGTGCCAAGCAGGCCATCGGCAGGACCTGCTCGCCAGATTCGGCCGGCTGGAACAGACCTTCGGCTTCGAACCCAGCCCCTACACCGCCCCCTACGTGACCGTGACCGAAGAGTCTGTTCGCCGGCGTGAGCGGTTTCTGGACGCCGCCGCGTCAGACAAGGTGGTTACGTTCGACACAACTGGGTCGCCGCCGTATGAGATGGTGGCTCCGCCGCCAGCCGTAGACCCTCGCCGGGATGCAACCCGCCCCACGCCAGACTCAGGGAGGGGAGTCAGACGGTGAGGTCCTTGCGAAGTATCGCAACGATGTCGTCTCGGTACCGCTCCTGGGTCCTGTGTTTGACCCCCGACCTCATCTCGCGAACGAACTTCGAGATCGACTCTGCGTGTCGGAAACTGCCGCCGGCAGCGAAGTAGGCGCGTAGCCACAGGTTCTCGTCCAACGGGTAGCCCGCTCTGGTGAAGGCCCGCAGCAGGTTGACGACGGAGGCCTTACCTCGACCAGAACTAAGCCCGTTGTACTCCTCGTTGACCATCATGGCCGCTGCCCGGACGAGCAACGGATCACACGCTGGCCGGGCGGCGCCGGCGTGAAGGTCGAGGGCACCGATGCCATCTAGCCATGTCCGGACCACGTCGCGTGGCGACCAGATAATGACGAAGACGCGGTCGAGAGCGCCCGACTCGACGACGTCTCGCAGCGCGTCGCAGTCGCGCTGCCCGTAGGGGTGGATGGCCACCACTGCGAGACGCCCGGCTTGACGATCTCGACGAAGGTCCCGCAGCTCGGCGAGGTTGCACGCCCGCGATCTGTCCACCCCGGGCGACAAGTACCTGGCGAACGCAAGGTCGGCATCGCGTCCGCGCTCGTTGAACTTGTTCACGTCGGTGACAGCGAACACGTTCGGTTCGCGGCCCAGCCACTCCCGGATGCGGGCGCTGCTGGACCTCATGGCGGTGCCGTGCTGCGCCCAGTCCTCACGGACCATGTAGGCAAGTTCGGTCATGCCACAGAGTGTGGCATCGGCCACTGACACTCGGCGCCGAGGGGGCTCCTCGAAGAACACGGGTCTGCCCGTGCCGATCCTCCCTCGACTGGCCAGCAGTCCCAAACGCCCCTTGCAGCCAGCAGCCGAGTGAAGCAGCTCCGAGCCCCCGCCGTGGCGCATGCCAGCGCGATCTTCCGATTGGGGGGATATGGGGGGACATGGGTTTGTCAAGGGGTTTCGCTCGGATCTGTGGATAGCGGAGGGTTGTCCACAGATGTTGTGGGGACATCTGTGGCTACATGCCTGGGCTGGCCTTCTCTGGTCTGAAGAGACCGTGCGGGAAGGAGCCGACGATGAGTGTGATGCAGGCGATGGGTCTGGAGAACGAGCAGGTGCTGGCCCTGCTGGTGGAGCGCTGGCCGGGGTGGTGCCGACAGGTTCCGGACCTGGGGTTGCTGGCGGAGCCGGCGAACATTGATGCTTGGCGGCGCGCTGCTCCGGCGGCGCAGGTTGATCTGGTGTTGCGCGGGTTGGCGCAGCTGGCCGCCGAGGATGGCGGCGACGATCTGGACGCGGCGAGGGTGCTGGCGTGGCTGTTGATGCCGGTGGCTGTGCGGCTGTCGGCGGAGTTGGTCGAGTTCGACCCGGACATCGATGAACACATCGCCGCGTGTTTATGGATCGAGGTCCGCACTGCCCGTTGGCGCAGCCGGGCGCGGCTGACGTCCAACTTGGCGTGGCGGTTGCGGCGGCAGGTGTGCATCGAACTGGGCGACCGGGCCCGGATCGACACGCATCGGGATCGGACGCTGGCCCGGACTCTGATCGATGACGAGATCGCCCGTACCGAGCAGGCGGGTGTCGACCTGCACGAGTTGGACGTTCGGGACGAGTTGCTCGCGGTGTTGGAGTGGGGCCGCGATCAGGAGCTGATTACCGAGGCCGACTGTCAGTTGCTGGTCGATGTGGTGGCGGCCGCGGACACCCCGTCGGGGCCGGGCTGCCGGCACAGTGCCGCGCTGCTGGGAGACGAGGTGTCGGATCGGGTCGCCGCCCGTTGGGGGGTGAGCGGCCGGACGGTACGCAGGCATGCCCGCCGCAGCATCACCGCGCTGGCTGGGGCGGTCGGCGAGGGCCAGGCGGCGGCGCTTCGCAGGATTGCGTGACCTCGTGTTGTCCGGATCGAGCCGGCTCATCGGCTTAGTGGGGGTAAGGAGGTGTCCGCTGCGATGAGTGATGACCCGAATGTGGAGCTGGCTCGGCTGTTCGAGCTGCTCGGTGAGGAGCCGGCAGCGATCCGGACCTTGGCGGCCACGACCGCCACTCTGCAGGCGATCCAGGTGGCGAAGCGCCGGCTGGCGCACCTGCCGAGCACGGTGTTGCGGGCCGGGTTGCAGAGCCGGGTTGAGGAGCTGCGACGATGAGCACGACGCTTGCCCCGATCGTGTCGGTGGAGGAGTTGCGACGCGCCTACCGGGCGATGGTCGCCGGCCAGTTCCGCGGCCACCAACGCCAGCCCGCCGCACCTGCCGGTTCGACGGTGGAGTGGACGCCGACCCCGGGTGAGCAGGTTGTGCTCGTTGTTGGCGCCCTGGGCGGTGCCGGTGCGTCGACGGTGGCGCTCGCTGTGGCCAGCGGTGCCGGCGATGCGCGGGTCGTGGAGTGCTGCACGGTGGGGTCTTCCGGGTTGGCGGGGGCGAGCACCGCCGAGATGGGCGTCACCACCGACGGCTGGGTGCAGGGCACGCGCGGCGAGGTGCTGATCGAACGGCACCGCGATCGGCTGCCCAGCGTTGAAGCGATGCCGGTCCCGTCACCGGCCAGCAGGCGGTTCATGGTGCTGGACGTGTCGGTGGACGTCGACGTGCTGGTGGCCAGCCTGGGGTGGCTCGGCCAGCTGGCCCGCACCCTGTCCGGGGTGGTTGTGGTGTCGCGGCCAACGGTGCCGGGGCTGCGGCGGCTGGAATCCGCCGCCGGTCTGCTGGGCCCCGCTCGCGTCCACGCCGTCCTTGCCGGCACGCCGAAGCGGTGGCCGCGCCAGCTCGAGCAGCACCTCGGACCCAACAGCCGGCGGTTGCGGGCCGAGGGCCGCCTGATCGATCTGCCGAACGATCCGCGCCTGGCGGTCGAGGGCATCACCACCGACCCGTTGCCGGCCGCGTTGCTGGCGGCGGTCGCACCCCTGCTTCACAGCCTGAGAGGAACTCCCCAATGACTATCGGCACCCACCTCGTCGCCGCCCTTCGCCCGGCGTTGTTCCCGTTGGAGATCTGCCCGAAGGCGCCGCCTGGGGCGCAGCAGTACGCCGATGACATCACCGGCTACGTGTTGTGGGCGGTGATCATCTTGTTCGCGGTCGGGGTGATCGTCGCGATCGGCGCGATCGTGGCCGGCCGGATCTTCAACATGCCGCACGCCAGCAAGGCCGGCATCGTCGGCATCTTCGTCGTCGTCCTGGCCGCGATCGCGTTCGTCGTCGCCCCCGGGATCGTCGACAGCATCCTCGGCAATGGCTGCATCTAGGAATGCCGACGATGTTCACCAATCTCCGTGGAGGCCGTCGCCCGACCGATGCTGGGCCGTGGAGCCGCAGCCGGCTGCTCGCGATGCTCGCCGGGATCGCCGTCACGCTCGCGCTGTTGCTCACCGGTCTCGGGATGACCGTGGTGTCCGCGATCACCACACCGGACGCGGCCACCGCCGCGACGACGCTGCCGTCTGCAGATGCGGTGGTGGTGTCGGTGCGGGACCGGATCGCGGCCGCGCCCATGGCGGCCGTCGGGGAGGACGCGGCGTTCACCCCTGACCCGGCCAGCGTACCTGGGCCCCAGATCGTGGTGCCGATAGCCACGGTTGAGGCCGGGCCGGCGGGGGTGCCATCGGGGTTCCCGCGGACGCCGGAGGGCGCGGTGGGTCAGCTGGCGGCGATCGAGAAGGCGGTCCTGGAGTCGATGAGCCTGCCCATCACCCGCGACATCCACCGGCAGTGGGTGGAGCCGGGCGGACCGGGCGTGGAGGAGTGGGAACTCACCCGCAACGTCGTGTCGTTCCTGGCCGCCGGCCGTCAGGGCGGGCAGGAAAAGGACATCACCACCGTGGTGACCGTCACCCCGGCCGCCGGCATGGTGAAGGGCAGCGACGGGCCAGCGTGGACGCTGGCGTGTGTCTTGATGGATGTGCAGGTCGCGATCCGGACCGAGGCCCGCATGGGGTACGGATTCTGTGCCCGGATGCAGTGGAACCCCACCGAACAACGCTGGCTGATCGGCGCCGGCAACCCGCCCGCACCAGCCCCGTCCACCTGGCCCGGCTCGGTCGCGGCCGTCGCGGCGGGCTGGCTGGCCTGGACTGATGAGGTGGAGCAGTAATGCCGTGGGATCCGTTCAGCAAGCTGGCCTCGACCGCGGCACAGATCGTCACCGATGCGTGGACCGCCGGCTGGTTGAGTGTGTGGAACGCCGGGTTGTGGGTGCTGCGGCTGGTGCTGGGCTGGATGGACGCCTGGCTCACCCCGGACCTGTCCGCCGACGGGCCTGGACACGACCTGTACCAGGTGACGTTCTGGATCGCCGGGGTGCTGGTGGTGATCGTGCTGGTCGTCCAACTCGGGATCGCCGCCGGCCGCCGCGACGGCAAAGGGCTGGCGCGGGCCGCGGTCGGCCTGGCCCAGTTCGCGGTCCTGACCGGCGGCTGGGTCGCCTACACCGTCGCGGTCACCGCCGCGGTCGGTGGGCTGACCCGGTCGGTGATGGGCTCCCTGCTCGGCGTCACCTCGTGGAACTCGTGGGAACCGTGGACCAGCTTCGACCCCAAACAGGTCACCGACGCCGGCTTGGCGACCGTGCTGGGCCTGCTCGGGTTGTTGATGTGGATCGCCGCAATCGGGCACCTGCTGGTGATCCTGGCCCGGGATGCGGCGTTGATGGTGCTGGTCGCGACAGGCCCAATCGCCGCCGCCGGGCTGGTCAACGACAGCACCCGGGCCTGGTTCTGGAAGGCGTTCCGCTGGTTCCACGCCGCGGTCGCCACCCCGCTGCTGGTGGTGATCGTGACCGGGGTCGGCACCAAGTTCGCCGAAGGCGTCGCCGCCGGCAAGACCGGGACGATCGAAGCCTCGATCGGAACCACCCTGCCGGCCGTGGTCCTGATCTGCATCGCGGTGATCTCCCCGGTCGCGCTGTTCAAGCTGCTCGCGTTCGTCGACCCGGGCACCGCGTCGGGCGCGTCGATGCGCGCCGGCCTGCAGGCCACCGGCGGCCTGCAGGGCCTGCTCCGCGGCCAACCCGGCGCCACCGCCAGCGACGACACCGCCTCGACGGGCAGCGGGAGTGAGTCGGCGGGGGAGGCGAGCGCGGACGCCGCCACCACCAGCCGGGTCGCCGGGGTGGTGCAGCAGGCCGGCTCGTTCCTGGGCCCGGTCGGTGCCGGGCTAGCGGCAGGCATCGGCGTGATGACCCGGGTCGGGTCGGTGGGCACATCGGTGCTCACCGACATGACCAACCAGGAAGGCGTCGGCCACAACACCTACCAACCCGACTACCAGGACGGCCGCCGCGACAGCGCCGCCCGCGCCAACCGCGAGGCCAACGGAGCGGACGATCCCCAGCCCGACGAACCCCCCACCCCCGGCGCGCCGAGCACCGGCAGCCAAGGCACCCCTGGCGGGTCGGCAGCGGCTGCCCGGTCAGCTCCGGCCGGGTCCGGCTCGGCAGGGGCCGGCGGATCAAGCGGCGCCGCCGCTGGTGGCGCGTCGGCAGCCGAAGTGGCCGTGGTGGCCCTGTGACAGAGAGGCGGATGATGATGGCTGCGGTGTATGGCGACTACACCCGGGACCGGGTGGGCATGTTCTTCGGGCTGACCGGCGTCCAGCTGGGCATCCCGCTCGCAGCCGGTGTTCCGGCGCTGTGGGCTCTACAGACCCAACGGTGGGGCCTGTTCGCCGCCACCGCGCTGGGCTGGGCGGCCATGTTGGTGCTGGTCGTCGTCCCGGTCCGTGGCCGGTCGGCCACCGGCTGGCTACTCGCCGCGACCGCCTACGCCGCCGGGGTGGTGCTGCGCTGGACCCGGTGGCGGTCACGCGCCGCGAAGGGACAGGCGACCGGGCTGGAGGATCCGGACCTGCCCGGGGTGCTGGCCGGGATCAGGGTGCACGACGGGCCGCCGACCGGGCCGACGAACACCCGGATCGCGATCGTCCAGGACCTGGCCAGCCGGGTGTGGGCCGCCACCGCGGCGATCAGCCACCCCGGCCTGGCGCTGGCCGACACCGCGGAGCGCGACAGCCAGGGCCGCGGTCTGGCCTCCCTGTTGAACGCGTGCGCCCGCAGCGAACTGGTCAGCGAGGTGCTGTTCCTGATCCGGTCGGTGCCCGACGACGGCGCCGAACGCGCCCAGTGGCTCGCCACCCACCAGCCCGCCGGCGCGCCGGAGTTGGCGCGCAGGGTGAATGCCGAGATGGCCGCCACGTTGACCCTGGCCGGGGTCCGGACCGAGGCGTTCTGCACCATCGTGGTGCCCGAATCCCGGCTCGGGCGCGAGGCCAAGGAGTTTGGCCGCGGGATCGATGCGCGCGCCCGGGCGATGATGATGCTGATGGGCGAGGTTGAAACCCACCTGTGTACGGGTATGCGGATCAGCCAGGTGGAGTGGCTGACCTCCCCGCAACTCGCCGCCGCGGTCCGTACCGGGTTCGCGCCCGGCGACCGGGCCGGGATCGTCGAAGCCCTCGCCGCCCGCGACACCGATCCCGGCGTGAACGCCGACGTGCCCTGGATGCAGGCCGGGCCTTCGGGTGCGGAGCTGTCGTCGCGCCACTACACCCACGACGCGTGGCACAGCATCGCCGCCACCTTGCGGCTGCCGGCGAAGGGCGCAGTGTTGGGCGCGCTGGCGCCGGTCCTGGTGCCGACCGAACCGGGCGAGCGGCGCTCGATGGTGGTGGTGTTCCCGATCCTGCCCGCTACGACCGCGGACCGGCAGACCCACACCGCCGAAACAGCCGCCGACATGGGCGAAGCCCTCCGCACCCACGCCGGGGTCAAGACCCGCGCCAAGGACCGCACCAACCTGGCCCGCACCCGCGGCCTGGACGCAAAACTGGCCTCCGGCAACGCCCTGATCCGCCCCTACGCCGTCGCCTGCACCACCGTGCCGGCCACGATGCGGATCGCCGAGTTCGGCCGCCGCCTGGACGCCTCTATCCGGCGTGCCGGGTTCGCCCCGCTACGCCTCGACCTGGCCCAGGACGCCGGGTTCGCCGCCGCCACCATCCCCCTCGGCATCGGCCTGGACCGCAAGGCTGACCAGTGAACCGCCGCACCCAATCCGACGGCAGGGGAGTGGGCCGCCTCCTGGCCGACTTCGGCCACCAGCTCCCCACCATCCCCGCCGCCGAACCGTCGGCGCGGGAACCGCGGCTGTTCCAGCCGGTGCCGCGGCGCGGTCTGCGTCGTCCGGACCGGGGCTGGTCGCCGGCGGCGGCGCCGGTGTCGGTGTGGCGGATGACCTCCGATCAGGCGCCGGTGTTGTGGCCGTTCGTGACCAGCCCGGCGATCCCGCCGCGCGGCGCGCAGATCGGTATCGACTACCTGTCGCGGACCAGCTTCCACGCCGACCCCAACGGCTGGGTCCTGGACGAGACCATCCCGGTGTCCAACCCGAACATGATCACCTTCGGCAAGCCCGGCATGGGCAAGTCCGCGACCGTGAAAGCGTTCGTGCTGCGCATGCTCGGCTTCGGCTACAAGGCCCTCATCCTCGGCGACGTCAAGGACGAGTACGAACCATTGTGCCGGGCCGTCGGGGTCACCCCGCTCGCGATCGGCCAAGGCCTCAAGGCCCGGATCAACCCGCTCGAGTTCGGCCCGCTCAAACTCGGCTGGGACCACCTCGACCCCGCCGCAGCGCAGGAACGGGCCAAGATCGTGTTCGCCCGGTGGGCGACCCTGATCCGTGGCCTGGTCGGCTCTCAGAAGATCGGCCAGATCCCGGTCCCGTACGGGCCCAGCGAAGACGTCGTCGTCGACGCCGCGCTGCGGATGCTCACCGGCTACACCGACGGCCACACCCGCCTGGCCGAAACCACCATCCCCGCCCTGTGGCACCTCCTCGACACCCCCACCGACGACCTGGTCACGGTCTGCCGGTACGCCTCCAGTCGCCACTTTCTCGACGAGACCCGGCTGCTGCGCGACGCTCTGGCCAAGCTGGTCGGCGGCACCCTCAAGGGCCTGTTCGACGACCACACCAGCATCGCCCTGGATTGGACCGCCCCCATCCAGTCCCTGTCCCTGTCCCGCCTCGAAGGGCTGGGCGATGAGGCGACCGGGATGGCACTGCTGTGCCTGAACAGCTGGGGCCGGGCGATGCGGGAGACCGCCGCACCGGGGGATCTGCGGATCGTGGTCCGCGACGAGGTATGGAAGATCATGCGCCTCGGCGTGGATGCGGTGAAGAGTCTCGACGCTGACCTCAGGTTGAGCCGCCGCGACGGCGACATCCAGTACGCCATCGGCCACAAACCCACCGATCTGGAAAGTGTCGGCGACGCTGGCTCCCAAGCCGCCCAGATCGCCAAAGACCTGCTCCACCTGGCCGACACCAAGATCCTCCACGGCCAGGACGCCGCCGTCGCCCACCACCTCGCCGGCTTGCTCGACTTGACCGACATCGAGGTCGGCTGGATCACTGATTGGTGCCGCCAAGCCCCCGGCCGGGCCGTCTGGAAGGTCGGCGAATGGGTCTACAAGGTCGAAACCATCCTCCACCCCCTCGAGCGCCGCCATCTCACGTTTACCAGCCAGAAGCTCCTCGGGGCCAGGTGAGCCCGTGCGCTGGCTCGTCGCAACTCTCATCCTCAGCCTGATCGTGTTCGGGGCGATCCCGATCGGCATCCTCACCATCGGCGCGGTCATGGTCGCCCCAGCCGTGGCCGAACAGGTACGCCAGGACCCGTGCTCGGCCTACGACACCACCACCACCCTCGCCGCCACCACCCGCACGAGTGGGTTCGCGCTGCCGAAGTGGGGGACACCGCGCCACCAGTCCCTGACCAGCCCCGCCCAGACCATCCCGGCCGCGGTCAAGGCGCTCTACGTGGCGGCGGCCGCCCACTACCGGGTGCCGTGGCAGCTGCTGGCCGGGATCGGGATGGCCGAAACCCGGCACGGACGCAACAACCACACCAGCTCGGCCGGGGCGCAGGGGCTGATGCAGTTCATGCCCGGAACGTTCGCCGCCTACGGCGTCGACGGCAACCAGGACGGCCGCCGCGACATCGATAGCGACGCCGACTCGATCTTCTCCGCCGCGAACTACCTGGTCCACTCCGGCGTCCGTACCGGCCCGGCCGGAGTGATCCGGGCACTGTGGGCGTACAACCGCAGCGTCTCCTACCGCAACGACGTCCTGTACTACGCCTGGTCCTACGCCGGCCACGCCGGAGTCGTGGTCGGAACCGGCGACCCGGCCGACTGCCTACCCCTCGACGACACCCTGCCCGGCTTCGACGGCACCTGCCCACCCTCACATTCGGCAGCCGAGCACGGCCTGCGCGCCACGGCGCTGCGCGGGCTGCGCTGCGTCAATGCCGCGTTCCCCGCGATCACGTCCATGGGCGGGCGGCGGTCGGGCTCGTCGTCGACGTGCGGCTTCTCCGACCACTGCACCGGGCTGGCGGTCGACTTCATGATCCCGAAATGGTCCAGCCGGGCCGGCAACGCCTTCGGGTGGCGGGTCGCGCACTGGGTCCAGGCACACGCCAAAGCGCTGCGGGTGAAGTACGTCATCTTCGACGCCCGCAAATGGGTGCCCACCGTCAGCGGGGCCTGGCGGCCCTACCGGCACCCCTACGGCAACACCAACCCCACCCTGGCCCACCGCGACCACGTACACGTCTCCTTCTACAACCGCTAGAAGCTGAGGAACCCGCCATGACCATGCTGCAGGCAGACCGCCGCCGAAACCCCTACCCCTACACCTGGGAGATCCCGATCGGCATCCTCACCGGCTGGCTCCTGCTCGCCGGCATCGGCATCCAACTCGGCCGCAGCCTCGCCAACGCCACCGCAGGCGCCGGCTGGGCCTGGCCCTCCGGACGCGCCCTGTACACCAGCCTGCCGGCCGTTCTGGCCGGCGACCCCACCGCCGGGCTGGCCCTCGCCGGAGGCGCGGCCAGCCTCGCCAACCTTCAGGCCTGGCTGATCGTCACCCAGCTGGTCATCCTCGCCGGCTACACCACCGCCCTGGTGTGGGCGGGTCGCCGTTGGGGACCCGGCCGGATGAAAGGCATGGCCAGCCCGGCCGAAGCCGAAGAGGTCCTCGGCCTGACCCGGCTGCGCCGCAACGCCACCCTGATCCGACCCGACCTGCACCCGACCACCCGAAGGGGACCGTCATGACCGACCCCCTATCCGAGCGAACCGACATGACCGAACCGGCACCAACAGCAGAGGAGGTCGCGTCGGCGCCGCCGGTGTGGGAAGTGATCCGGCCCGCGCCGGGCAAGGCCCGCCCCTACCCGGCCCGACCCACCCACTGGCCTCGCCGCCGCGCCAACAGACAAGCCCGCACCAGGAAGGACGAACGATCATGAGCGAACAGCCCCCCGTCCTGAGAATCCACGAACCCGGTGAGGTCGCCCAAGTGGTGCCGCACCTGCTCGGCTTCCAGCCCGAGGAGTCGCTGGTGATCCTCGTCCTCGAGCACGGCCGCATCCAGGTCACCGCCCGCATCGACATCGACGCCGCCCAACCACGCGGCGAAGCCGAACACCTCCTCGACCGGATCTGGGGCCGGTTCCCCGACGCCGACGCCCTCGCCATCGCCTACACCAACCAACCCACCGCCGGCTGGGACCTCCTACGCCGCTGCGAGACCCACCTGGGCCCGGCCGTCGACAGCACCGCGATGCTCGTGGCCGCCGACACCTGGCACACCCCTGATGGCCAGTACGGGCCAGTCGACCGCTACGGACCCCTCGCCGCCGAAGCCACCCTCCAAGGCCTGTCCGTCCTGCCCAGCCGGGCCGAACTCGACGCCCGGTTCGCCAGCGCCCCCCTCACCCGGGAACTGCTCAACCAGGTCGAACCGGCACTTTCCACGCTGCCTGCACACGACGACACCCCGGCCCTCGTCGCCCGGGCCGCCGCCCTGATCGACCAGAACCTGCCCCGCCCAGACCCGGGACCAGCCAACGACCGGATCGGTGTGTCCGACGCGCTATCCCTCGCCGTCCTCGCCCAGAACCCGGCCGTCCGAGACGTCGCCTTGTTGTCCATGACCAGCGACAACGCCGACCAGCACCTGCGGCTGTGGCGCGACGTCGTCAACCGCACCCCCAAGATCATCGCTGAGGCACCGCTCTTTCTGGCCGGCATGGCCGCCTGGATCACCGGCGACGGCGCCTCCGCCGTCGTCGCCCTCGAACGCAGCCAAGCCGCCACCCCGCCAGGCCCGCGCACCTCCGGCCTCCTCGACGCCCTCATCGACCAAGTCGTGCCACCCTCGGCCTGGCCCGACCTACGCAACCAGATCCGGCGCCACGCCGACCCCCACGCCCGCGATGTCGCGACCGCGCGCGACAGCGGCCGCACACCGGCGTGGGAAGCGGTCGACCGGCCCGCGATCGGACGCCCGCCCAACCCGCCCTGCGGCGGCCGCAAACCACCCGCCCCCGGGATCGCGATCTGAGCCCGTGATGCGCACCAGATTCGACCCGACCAGCACCGGCTGGCGCATCGGCACCGCCCACGAGCCCCGCGCCGGACAACTGTGGTGCCCCTGGGACCGCACCGCCGGCGTCATCGGCCCCCAAGGCTCCGGCAAAACCCTCGACGTGCTCACCCCCGCCCTCCTCGGCGCCCCCGGCGCCGCCCTGGTCACCCTCACCAAGACCGACGACCTACTGCTCAGCCTCACCGCCCGACAGGCCGACGGCCGGCCGGTCGCGGTCCTGGACCCGTTCGGCCTGGCCACCGGGCTACCCGAACTTGTCTGGGACCCGATCGCCGGCTGCCTCGACCCCATCACCGCCGAACGCCGCGCCAAAGCGTTCACCGCCGGCACCATCCGCACCGCCACCAGCGGCGGCTCCGGCGACGCCGCTGCCCGCTTCTACGCCGCCGAAGCCGCCAAAGTCCTCATGTCCTACTTCCACGCCGCCGCACTCGTCGGGGCCAGCCTGGATGCCGTGCTGCGCTGGGTCGCGAACCCGCCCGGCTCACCCGAACCCGCCGACATCCTGCTCTCCCACCCCAGCGCCGCCCCGTTCTGGCACGGCCTGCTCCAAGGCGCCCTCACCGGCGACGACCGCACCGCCGGCAACACCATCACCACCGTCCAACAAGCCATGAGCCTGTTCTTCCAACCCGACATCCGCCACCGCTGCGTCCCCAGCCCCGGACGGCCAGCCACCGACATCGCCAACCTCATCGACCGGCACGGCACCATCTACCTGCTCGGACGCGAAGACCCCTACGCCTCCGCCTCACCGCTGATGACCGCCGCCGCCGAAGACATCCTCGACACCGCCCTCACCCTCGCCAACGAGAGCCGGTGGGGACGGCTGTGCCCGCCCATGCTGGCCTGCCTGGACGAACTGCCCTCCACCGCACCGCTGCCGACCCTGCGCACCCGGATGGCCAACGAACGAGCCTTGGGGATCAGCTTCATCTACGCCGCCCAAACCCGCGCCCAACTCGTCGCGATCTTCGGCGAAACCGAAGCCCGCGCCCTGATCGGACTCACCAACGTCCTGGTCATGTTCGGCGGCAGCAAAGACGTCCACTTCAACCGCGAAGTCTCCGACCTCGTCGGCACCGTCCGCGTCGCCCGCACCACCTGGCAAACCGGCGGCCGCGGCGGACAGTCCAGCACCGGCGAAGACATCCCCATCCTCAGGCCCGAAGAGATCCGGCAACTCCCCGAACGCCACGCCCTCATCGTCGCCGAGAACACCCGACCCATCCTCGCCAAACTCACCCGCTGCATCGACGGCACGACCGGCCGACACCTCCTCGCCCAACAGACCGAAGCCCGACGGGCCCTCGCCACCCGCCGCAGCGACAAGGTGCCCGCACGGGCGCGTGAACTCGCCGCCCGCGCCCAGGCCGAACAGCACGGCCTCACCGGAGACCCGACGTGAACCGGCCACTCGCCCGCGCGTTCCCGATGCCGCTCACCCCGAAGCTCGCGGCCGCCTACGACGACCTGTACCTGGCCAGCAGTGGCGACGAGAAGACCAAACGCCGCATCGGGAACCCCGCCACCCTGCCCAGACCATGGGATCCGCCCACCTGCCAAGACCCCGACCTGCGCCGCGAGCTGTGGGACTGGCTCGAGCACGTCGTCGACTGGCTCAACACCGAATACGTCTGGGACCTCGCCGGGGCAGCGATGATCCCGCCCTGCTGGCCACAACACCCCCACCTCGTCCACGAAATCGCCGTGATCGCCGACCAACGCCGCCGCGCCAGCATCGACACCAGCAGCAACAGCCTCGAAGAATGGCACCGCTACACCATCCCCGCCTTCACCGACCGACTCCGACTCCGCACCCGCACCCTCTGCGAAGAGGACCACAAACCCTGGCCAGCACGATCCCGCTACACCCGCTACAACAGCGAGACCTTCACCCGGGAAAGGCTGCGCTGCTACCACACCGACATCGCCCAGATAGGCGACCTTCCGCCCCGCCCGCCGATACTGCGCGTCGTCGACACCGCCGGCAACCAGATCGACGCCGTCACCGGTGAAGTCCTGCCTGACCAGTAGCCTTGTTGCAGGACTGGAGGAGCGACAATGCACAAGCATTGGAACGAACTGTCGCCGCTGATGCGCATCGCCATCGTGAAGATCACGGTGCTGGAGGTGGGCCTGAGGTGCTGGGCGCTCGCCGACCTGGTGCACCGACCACCGAAGCAGGTCAAGGGCTCGAAGACCGCTTGGGCGATCGGGCTCGCGTTCGTGAACTCGGCAGGGGTTCTGCCGGCCGCCTACCTCCTGTGGGCGCGCCAGCCTGACTGACGCATCGCTGGCCGTCAGTCGTCGGACGAACTGGAAGGCGGCAGGCTGTCGTCACCGAATCGCAGACGTGGCCGGACGTCCTCGGCGCGCAGCCAAGTAAGCCGCTTGTGCGCACCCGGATGCGGCTCCCACTCCACACACACCCGGCCCTGCTCGCGCCACACCGCGACACCGGGAACGACGTCGGTATGGGTCCTCCACACCAAACGTGCCAGTACCAGTCGCCGTCCGAAGTAGCGCTTACCGCTGGCACCGGGAGGTCGGCCCACCGCGTTCAACGGAGCCGGATACACCGCCTCGCCCACAGTCGAGAGTATCGCACATGTGTTCGATAGTGGCTCTTTGGGTGTGGTCGCCCCGAGTCGCACCGAGCGACGCCTCCTTGAACAACCCTGCGGTCCGTACACCGACACGATGGAGACGCACCAGCTGCTGTCGGCCCGGCCCGCTAGCGTGTCGTGAGCACCCCCCGCGGAAGGAGCCCAGCGTTGGCGACCAGGACGAGTGTCCATGACGTGATCGAGGACTTCCGGACGGCGCCGACGAATGCCGAGCGCGGGGAGAAGTTCGAGCGCTTGATGGTCGACTACTTCTGGCTCGACCCGACCCTGAGTGTCGAGTACGACGAGGTGCAGCGCTGGCCGGACTGGCAGCACCGCGAAGGCACCCACGACACCGGCATCGACCTGGTGGCGCGGAACAAGGTCACCGGTGAGTGGACCGCGATCCAGTGTAAGTTCTACGACCCGAAGCGAACCCTGGACAAGAAGGACATCGACTCGTTCTTCACCGCCTCGGGCAAGTCGTGGGACGGCATCCACTTCACGAACCGGATCATCATCTCCACTACCGACCGGTGGTCGAAGCATGCCGAGGACGCGCTGACCAACCAGGCGATCCCGGTGCAGCGGATTGGGCTGGCCGAGATCGCTGAGTCCCCGATCGACTGGATGCAGACCGCGCCGGGCGGGCTGGACTTCCAACTGAAGAAGGCAGTGAAGTACGGCCTTCGTACCCACCAGAAGTTGGCGATCGACAGGATCCTGGAAGGGTTCGAGACGACTGATCGGGGCAAGTGGATCTCCGCCTGCGGCACCGGCAAGACCTTCACCTCGCTGAAGCTGGCCGAACGCCTGTGCGCGGGAAACGGCGGTCAGTTGAAGGTGTTGTTCCTGGCCCCGTCGATCTCGCTGGTGTCGCAGTCGCTGCGGGAGTGGATGGCCCAGACGCAGACCGACATCCGTCCGCTCGTGGTGTGTTCGGACACAAAGGCTGCCGCTCAGGCTGAGGACATCACCACCCACGACATTCCGCTACCCACCACCGACGCGTCCCGGCTGGCCGAGAACCTGGCCGCCGTCGGGCGCCGCCTCAAAGGCATGACAGTGGTGTTCTCCACCTACCAGTCGATCGACGTGGTCGCCCAAGCCCAACAGGCGTCGGCGAGTGAGTTCGACCTGATCCTGTGCGACGAGGCCCACCGCACCACGGGGGTGAAGCTTCCCGGGGAGACCGACGAGTCGGCGTTCGTGAAGGTCCACGACAACACCTACCTGCCAGCTGCCCGCCGGCTGTACATGACCGCCACCCCCCGGATCTATGGGGAGGCGGTGAAGCGCAAGGCCGACGAAGCCTCGGCGGTGCTCACCAGCATGGACAACGAGGACCTGTTCGGACCAGAGTTCCACCGGCTCGGGTTCGGGGACGCAGTCGAGCAGCGGTTGTTGAGCGATTACAAGGTGATGGTGCTGGTGGTGGACGGCGAGGCGATCGCCGAGCCGCTGCAACGCTCCCTGGCCGACGACAACTTGGAGTTGTCCCTGGATGATGCGGCGAAGATCGTGGGCTGCTGGAACGGCCTAGCGAAACGCACCGCCGATGGCGACTTCGGGCCGAACCCCGCCCCGATGAAGCGGGCGGTCGCGTTCCTGCGTGACATCCGCTCCTCCAAGGGGTTCGCCGGCGCGTTCCCCGAAGTTGTGGACGCCCTGGCCGACGGCCGCGACACCCAGGCCGAGTTGTCGTGCGACGTGCGGCACGTGGACGGCACCATGAACGCCCTGCAACGGGCCGAACAGCTCGCCTGGTTGAAGGCGCCCATCCCCGAAGGCGAGTGCCGGGTTCTGTCGAACGCCCGCTGCCTGTCCGAAGGCGTGGACGTGCCCGCCCTGGACGCGGTGCTATTCCTGCACCCCCGCAACTCCCTGGTCGACGTGGTGCAGTCGGTCGGACGGGTGATGCGCAAGGCCAAGGACAAGGAGTTCGGCTACGTCATCCTGCCGGTCGCCATCCCCGCCGGCCTCGCGCCCGAGGAGGCGCTGAAGGACAACAAGCGGTTCAAGGTGGTGTGGGACGTGCTGAACGCGCTGCGCTCCCACGACGACCGGTTCAACGCCATGATCAACTCGATCGACCTGGACAAGAACACCAAGGGCAAGGTCACCATCGACATCATCGGCAAAGGCGGGCCGACCGATGACGAAGAAGGCAAACCGCTCACCGCCAAGCCCGCCCCCGAGCTGCAGCTGCCGCTGTTCAACCTCACCGAGTGGCGGGACGCGATCCTTGCCCGGATCGTGAAGAAGTGCGGCGACCGCGAGTACTGGGACGCGTGGGCAGCCGACGTCGTCGACATCACCCACAACCAGACCGCCCGCATCAAAGCCATCCTCGCCACCGGCGAACCAGCGGTGCACGCCCAGTTCGAGCAGTTCCTGGACGGGCTCAAGGCGAACCTGAACGACTCGATCGACACTGACGACGCGATCTCGATGCTCAGCCAGCACCTGATCACCCGGCCGGTGTTCGACGCCCTGTTCGAACACGACTCCTTCGCCGCCCACAACCCGGTCTCGCGCACCATGCAGACCATGGTCGACGCCCTCGCGGGCCACGGCCTGGACGCCGAAACCGCCAGCCTGGCCGGCTTCTACGACTCGGTCCGCCGCCGCGCCGCCGCGATCCAGACCCCGGCCGGACGCCAAACCGTCATCCACGAGCTGTACGAACAGTTCTTCAAGCTGGCCTTCCGCAAGCAGGCCTCCAGTCTCGGGGTGGTGTACACCCCGGTGGAGATCGTCGACTTCATCCTGCGCGCAGCCGACGACGTCTGCCGCCAGGAGTTCGGCTACGGACTCACCGACGAAGGCGTACACGTCCTCGACCCGTTCACCGGCACCGGTACCTTCATGGTCCGGCTGCTCGAATCGGGAATCATCCGACCCGAGGACCTCGCCCGCAAGTACTCCGGCGAGCTGTGGGCCAACGAGATCATGCTGCTCGCCTACTACATCGCCTGCGTCAACATCGAAACCACCTACCAAGCCATCGCCCAACGCCAACAGCCCGACGTCGAGGTGCCCTACGCACCGTTCGCCGGAGCGACGCTGACCGACACCTTCCAGATCACCGAGGACGGTGACCGCGCCGACACCAGCCTCATCCCGGTGAACAACGACCGCATCGAAGCCCAACTCGCCGCCCCGATCAAGGTCATCGTCGGCAACCCGCCCTACTCGGCCGGGCAGGGCTCCGCCAACGACGACAATGCCAACCTGAAGTACCCGAGCTTGGACGCCCGGATCGCCGAGACCTACGCCGCCCGCTCGAGTGCGACCAACAAGAACAGCCTGTACGACTCCTACATCCGCGCCTTTCGCTGGGCCACCGACCGGCTCGGCAGCCAGGGCGTGATCGCGTTCGTCTCCAACAATGGCTGGGTGGACGGCAACACCGCCGACGGCCTGCGCAAGACCTTCACCGACGAATTCAGCGACCTGTGGGTCTACAACCTGCGCGGCAACCAGCGCACCGCCGGGGAAATTTCCCGGCAGGAAGGCGGCAAGGTCTTCGGCTCCGGCGCCCGCACCGGCGTGGCCGTGCTGGTGGCCTCCAAGCGACCGGACGCGGACGGACCCTGCCAACTGCGCTACCACGGCGTGCCCGACTACCAGACCCGCGAGGAGAAGCTCGCCGACCTCAACGCCGCCGAACTCCGCAACCTGCCTTGGGTGAGCCTGCAACCCAACGAAGCCGGGGACTGGCTCAACCAACGCAACGACTCGTTCAGCCATCTCCCGGCGCTCTGTGACGAGCCGGGAGCGCACTTCGTCTCGCACTCCCGCGGCGTTGAGACCACCCGGGACGCCTGGTGCTACAACTTCAGCGCCGAGCAGGTCGAGCACAACATGCGCCGCATGATCGACTTCTACAACGCTCAAGCAGGCTCCGGCTTGAAGTCGGAGTCCGACCTTGACCTTGATCCCACCCGAATCAGTTGGAGCCGCAACCTGCGCAGAATGGCGATCTTGGGGCGCGTCGAGGACTTCGGGGTCAACAGCCTCCGCCCAGCATCGGTGTATCGGCCGTTCACGAAGCAGGCTCTCTATTTCGATCCCGTCTTCAACTCCGTGCCGGGCAAGAACGGCGCCTACTTCCCGACGCCACAGCACCACAACGTCGGTATCTACGTTGTGGGCGAGGGATCAGCAGTTCCCTTCGGGGCGATCATGTCTGGTGTTCTTCCCAATGTGCATGTCACGGGCGCGGGCAGCGGCGGCCAGTTCTTACCCCGCTGGACCTACGAGAAGGTCAATGATGCCGATCAGGCGTCCCTGCTCGAACCCTCCGGCGAAGTCGACGAGCAGGGCTACCGCCGCGTCGACAACATCACCGACGCCATCCTCACCGTCTACCGGGACAAGTTCGGTCCGCAGGTCAGCAAGGACGGCATCTTCTACTACGTCTACGCCGTGCTGCACTCCGAGCAGTACCGCTCCACCTTCGCCGCCGACCTGAAGCGGATGCTGCCGCGCATCCCGCTCGCGGCGTCCCCGTCCGACTTCGAGGCTTTCGCCGAAGCCGGCCGCAAGCTCGCCGACCTGCACGTGAACTACGAGACCGTCGAGCCGTACCCGCTGGCCGAGCAGGCGCCGCTCAGCGGCGACCCGTGGAAGACCTTCCGGGTCGAGAAGCTGCGTTGGGCGGACAAGTCCACGAAGAAGGCGATCATCTACAACCGTCACGTGACGCTGGGCGACATCCCGGCCGAGGCCCACCGGTACATGCTGGGCTCACGCTCGGCGTTGGAGTGGCTGATCGACCGTTACCAGGTAAAGATCGACAAGGACTCCGGCATCGTGAACGACCCCAATGACTGGTGCCACGAGCACGGCGACCCGCGCTACATCGTCGACTTGATCAAGCGAGTCACCCGGGTGTCGGTGGAGACGATGAAGATCGTTGATTCGCTTCCGGCCCTTCCGCTCTAGCCAAGAGGAGCAATCGTGCAGTGGGATCTTGAGTCGTTCGGTGATGATGAGCCTGACGAGGCGACCTGGATGACGGGACGGCTGCCCGGTTACACCTATGCCTCAACCAGCTTCCCACTGAAGAGACCGGGTTCGGACGATCATGGGCAGCCGGCTCGATTCATCATCAAGGTGTACGACGACGATGGGCAGGAGGAGGGCAGCGTCGAGCTTGACGGCGAGGTCTGGCCCATTGAGGCCGCATCGGCAGGGAGGGCGCAGATCAAGCTGTTGGTCGCCCGCCAGTCTGATCACATCAAGGACCTTTGGATTCAGAAGCTCAGGACGGCAAAGGATGGTCAGCTAACGGCAGGCAACGTCCTGCACCTGGACGGCAGAGACGCAGAATCGCTTGCGGAGTTGTTCCGTAACCTGAGCTATGTCCCGATCACTGGCGAAGGTACGACCCGGATCGACGACGCCCTCATGAAGCGCATCTTTGCCGACCCAAATGCACTGGCGGCATACGATCTCGATCCGGACGTGCTTCGGGCACTCATCGAAATGGACGCGACCGCAACGGATGTCGTGGCAACGGCCGGACGAAAGGCTGCGGTCGAGCGATTCCGACGAATGTTGGAAGATGACAGCTACTTCGCATTGGAGAAGTCACGCTTGGGTGTTCGCGGCGACGAAGCCGTCTGGCAGTCCTTCTTCGAGGAGAATCCCTGGATTCTCGGCGCGGGCCTTACAAGCCAACTCCTAACCTCGTGGGATGACACCAGGCTTGAACAGGTCGTCGCCGGCTACTCCATCGGCGGCAGCGGCAAGCGGGCCGACGCCCTCCTTCGCACCGCCGGCATCATCCGATCGATGGTCTTCGCTGAGTTCAAGACAGACACGACCAGTCTCCTTCAGCAGAACGAGTACCGACCTGGTTGCTGGGGTCCGTCCAAGGAGCTTGTGGGTGGGGTTGCCCAGGCACAAGCAACGATCCATGCGGCAGTAGCGAACATCGGGAGCAGGATCGCGACTCTGGCAGATGACGGCAGCGATGTTCCGGGCGACTGGACTTATCTCTTCCAGCCGAGATCCTTCCTTGTAGTTGGTTCGCTGGGTGAGTTCGTGGGAGAGGACGGAGGACATCACGCGGGGAAGATCCGCTCATTCGAGCTATACCGACGCAACACCGCGTTCCCTGAGATCGTAACCTTCGACGAGTTGTTGGCCAGAGCGGAGTGGATTACCAACCTCAGTTGACTCGAGGCAATGGCCGCAAGCCAAATCCACGGAGGTGAGCGCATCCATGTGAACCCGCTGACCGGTGGTCAACGAGTCCAAAGGTCGAGGAGAGTGTCTGCCCCGGAGCGCAGAGAGCGACCGCTAGCCTGCTGGGAAGTGCCCACCCAAAGGGAGTGCTCATGATCGGCGAGGAGATCGCCACGGTCCTGGTGACGGTGAAGACGTACCCGAGTCCGTCAGACAAGTACGGCGAGACCGTTAACCGCCGGATGCGATGACGGCTACCAACGTCCCACCGAGCAGCCATGGTCCGAATGGGAACTCGCCGGACCTGCGGATGGCGCGTACCCAGATCATGGCCGAGCCCGCACCAAGGAGCAGTGCCCACCAGGCTGTAGACACGTTGATGGAGCCCGAAGCGCCTCCGATGATCGCCGCCAGCTTCACGTCACCGAAGCCCACTCCACCGCGCGATGCAAGATGAAGCAGGAGGCACGTGCCGCCGGCTATCACGCAGCCGAGGACCCCGTGGATGGCGGCTCCGGTATGGCCCCTGGTGAAGATCGTCGACGCGAGCCCGCCTGTGGTTGCTAGCGCGAGCGGGGCAAGGACTCGGTTGGGCAGCCGCATGACGTCGAGGTCGATCGCAGCCAGCGCGGGTGCGGCAAGGGTGAACGGGAGCAGGACGGGTGCGAGCGGCCAGGAGTTGGTGGCTGCGATCCAGGCGGTGATGCAGCCGAGGCTGAGGGCGGATGTCCAGATGATCCACCATTGCTGGCCGGGCAAAGGGAGGTCCTGCTCGTCGTCGAGTCTGTAGTCGAGGGTGGCGAGGGTGCGTCTGGTCAACATCCCGAGCATGGCGCCGATCGCGGTGCCGGCGAGGCCGGTCAGGAGTGCGGTGAGCATGCGCGGTCTCCTCTGGGGGCTGGGGCCATTATCCGTCCGATCGCCTGACGGTCATCTGGGAACTTGGGTGCGCTGGCCCGGTCCTGGTGGGGGCGTCGCCCCTGGAGCCGGGCGGCGGGGGCTCGTGTTGCTCCGCTCCTGGCGGCTTGGCACCTTGTCCGCGTCCGGGGTGGCAAGTCGGGTCTTGACCTCAGATGCGCGTCCGAGTTGGTAGTCGGCTGCCTTGCGGGGGTCGTGGTTCCAGGCGTGAACCATGCCGACGAGGGCGGAGCGGATCAGGCTGGATGGCATGCCGGTCTTCGCGGCGATGTGTTCGGCCCCGGCCGTCCAGTGTTCGGGTGGTTGGGCGGCGAGGACGCGTGTGGCTTCGAGGGCCGCCTGATCAGGGTTGAGGTGGTGGAGGCGTTCGTCGATGAGCTGGTTGGCCAGGAAGTCCGCGCCCCGGATCGCTTCGGTGAGGCGGCTTGCGTTGTCTCGGGCAAGGTCAGCTGGGTCGGTTCCGTCGGGAAGCCTGGCGGAGCTGGGGTTGAGGCCTTGGGCGGCGAGGATCCAGTAGTCGCGTTCGGCAGCTGTTCTTCCGGCGGGGTCGGCGTCGGTGGCGACGATCGGCTGGTGTGGATGGTTGCGCAACTGTGAGGCCTGCTGGGTGGTCAGGCTGGTGCCGAGGGAGGCGACGCCCACGTGGCTGCCGCCTGTGGCGAGGGTGACCGCGATGGCATCGAACGGGCCTTCGGTCAGGACCGGGATGGTGTCGCGGCCGAGCTGGCCGCCGGTGAAGAGCTGATCGCCCTTGCGGTAAACGGCGGTTTCGGCGGTGTTGAGGTACTTGGGTCCGTGACGGTCGTCGTCGGTGTGGGCGGGGTTGCGGCGTCCGACGAACCCGAGGATGGCGCCGTCGGTGTTGGTGATGGGGAAGGTGACCCGGTCGCGAAAGCGGTCGATGAGCCGTCCGGTGCTGGCGCGGGTGGCGACTCCGGCGGCGAGCATGTCGTCATCTGTGACGCCCTGGCGGCGTAGGTGGGTGACGAGTGCGGTCCAGCTGTCGGGTGCGTATCCGGGTCGTAGTTCGGTGCCGGTGAGGTCTTGGCCGAAGCGTTCGGTCACGTAGCTGCGGGCCCAGCTGTCGGTGTAGCGGTGCTGGTAGTAGCCGGCGGTGAGGTTGTTGATCTGGATGAGCCGGTCGGCAGGTGGGCTGTCGCGCCAAGTGTCGCGGCGCTCGAGCATGGCGCGGATCTCCGCGTCGGTGGGTTCGGGGGCGGGCAGGCTGCGGCGCACGATCGCTTCGATCGCCAGGGCTTGGTCCGCGTCGAGATCCAGTTCTTCGTAGCCTTCCTCGGCGTCGGCCGGCTCGTAGACGTTGGCGGGTTCGGCCGCACTGGTGGGGTGAGGCGTGGTGGGGATGTAGCCGTCCCACAGGTCGTCAGGTGCGTCGTCGTCGACGAGGAGCGCGTCGTCGTGCGGGGTAGGGTCGGTGAGGAGGGAGAGTCGCCAGACCCAGGCTTGGCAGGGGTCGAGATGCGAATCGGTGGGGGCGTGGCGCGCGTCGTCGAGGAGCTGGTCGAGCTGCCAGCCGCGTTGCAGACCACGTTCGATGGTGGCGACCAGGGCGGGCCACCAGGCGCTGGCAGTGAGGCGTTGGGTGGTGTCGGGGCTGACGGCTTGGGTGAACTGGTCGAGCCATTCGGTGGTGAGGCGGTGGGCGGTGTCGGCGCCTTCGCCCACGGCCGGGGTGAGGCTACGGGCCATCCGCCACCACAACGCGGCGGCCGCGTGATCGTCGGGTAGCGGGCCTTGGGTTGCGGCCCGGTCGATCAGCTGGCGAGCGTTGATGCCGCTGCTGGACAGCTGGGAGAGCCTGCGGGCCAGGACCGGCGCAAAGTCGTCGGTGAGCATCGTGGGGGAGATGGCGGCGAGGGTGTCGCGCCACTCGTCCAGGGCTGCGGACTGGCTGGTCTGGAGGCGGTGGTCGAGCTGCTGCTGGTAGCGGGCAACGGCGGCTTCGTGCCGCCGCTCGCCGGTCGGGCGCAGGTCGGTGACCGGGACGCCGGTGGCTGCCCGCCACACCTCAACCTCGGCGATCAGGCTGTCGGGGGGAGTGGATGCCAATGACGTCACCCAGGCCGGCGGCGTCTGCTGGTGGGTGCGGATCTGTTCGGCGAGGTCGCGGATCAGGGTCTGGCGGGCGTTGAGGTAGTTGTTCCAGAGGGGGTGTTGGGCGAGTTCGGTGGGGATGCCGTCGAGCCAGGGCAGGGGGCCGCGACCGGTGCGATGACGTTGGTCGGCGACCCGCCAGGCGAGAACGGCGGCGGGGTCATTGGCGGTGCTGATCGGCTGTTCGGTGGCGCGGGCGAGCGCGTCGACCGGGTCTCGTCCGTCGGCCTCGACGAGCATCAGCTCGGCCCGCAACGACGGCCAGGCGGCTGCGGTGGTGATCCGCGGGAGGGCTTCTTCGGCGCGGCGTTCGAGGCCGCGGATGCCGACGTCGCCGGCGATGTGGCTGGCGGCGAAGCTGGTCGCGTCGGTGTAGCGGGCGACGGCCTGGTGAAGCAGCAGGGCGGGGTTGCCGGCGTCGCGGAGTTGGGTGGTGGCCGAGACGGGGGATTCGTCGCGGGCCAGGATGGCTTCGAGGAAGTCGGTCGGGGTGAGCGGGTTGACCATCTCGGGCCGGATCGTCGTGTGGGGGTCGCCGTCGCCGACGACGACCACGTAGGCGGCGTTGTGGTGCCGGCCGCGGGTGAACATGGTGTAGGCCTGCTGCCGGGTCTCGGTGCCGGTGAGCAGGCCGTGCATGGTGTCGGCGGTGATGCCTTGGGCGGTGTGGATGGTGGAGGCGTAGCCGAGTTCCACCTGTTCTGCGACGTAGTCGGCGGGCAGGGTGACGTGTCGTCCGGACTGGTTGTGGCGGGCTTGGAGGCCGCCGTGGGGGGTGGTTCCGGTGACGGTCCAGCGGTCGCCGTTCTTTACCCAGTCGTTCGCGGCGACTCGCAGCAGCCGGTTGTTCTGGCGGGTGATGATGACATCGCCGATGCTGGCCTGATTGCCGTCGGCCAGCTCGATCTCGCGTGCGGGGGTGGTGCCGGCGAGACGTTGGATGCGGGCGCGCTGGTTGAGTTCGCACACGCGTTCGCGGGTGGGGGCGAGCATGATCGAGTCCAGGCCTTGGTCGCGGTCGGCGCTCCAGGCGTCGAACAGGTCGTCGGCCATGGTGGCTTCGTCACCGACGTGGAGGCGGTGGGCGTCGAGGTAGAATCCGAGCGCGGCGGTCTGGCCCTCGCGCAGGGCGAGGGAGGCGGAGCCTTCGGCGGGGTCGCTGAATCGGAGCAGTTCGCTGAGCCGCAGCGCGCCGTGTTGGGCCTGGATGTCGCGCAGCACGCCGCCGGCGCCGATCGCGGCGAGTTGTTGGTCGTCCCCGATCAGCCGGACGCTGCCGCCCCGGGCGAGGACGAAGTTGACGGCGGTGTCGAGGGAGACGGTGTCGGCCATCCCGGCCTCATCGATCACCACCAGGGTCTTCGGACCAATCCGTTGCGTCCAGGCGGAGGGGTCGCCGTGTCCGGGGGTGAGGTCCCAAACGAGTTTGGCAAGGGTGTCGTGGTGTCCCTGCATCTGGGCGCCGAGCTGGGCTGCCGCGGCGGCGGACGGTGCGAGGCCGACCACGTTGCCGCCGGAGGCCGTCCAGGCCCTCGACAGAGCGTCCATGGCAGTGGTCTTGCCTGACCCGGCCGGCGCGATCGCCAGCTGCACCCGGGCCCCAGAAGACGCCATCTCGCGGACCAGCAGCACCTGGCCAGGGTTCAGCCGGACCCGGTTCGCCTCGGATTCCAGCAGGGCCAGGTCGATCGCGGTCGGGTCGGCGACCATCCCGCCACGACGTCCGGCGGCCGCGACCAGCCGCTGCTCAGCGGCTAGCACCCGGCCGGAGGTGAACAGCTGAGCGCCGGCGACCGTATAGACACTGTCGCCGTTGGAGCGCCGTAACGGCTCGGGTTCGCTGACCGCGTCCTCGGTCCTGGTGACAGGGACACAGCGCGCGATCGCGGCGACGACGAGGTGGTCGACCCACCAACCGGTGTGCTCCAGGGGGGCTTCGGCGGCGCGGACCTGGCGGAGTGCTTCGGCCCGCAGATGCCAGTCCTGCCAAGTGGACCGGTTGGTCTCCATCCGGGCCAACATCGCCGCCACCGTCGCGTTGAACCAACGCTGGTCCAACACCTGCCGGCCTGACTGGTCGGGGTGCAGGGCGCGACGGACCATTGCCGTGATCTTGCCGTCGCTGCCCAGGACTTCGACCGCTTGGTCGTGCCAGGTGGCGCGTTGCTCGGCGAGGCTGCGGGGTTCGTGCTTGTCCTCCCGGGTCTCCAAGGTGGCCTGTTGGGCGAGCGCGATCGCCTCCACCGGGGTCGGGGGACGGCCATGATCGCGCTGGAACGCCTTGGCCAGGACCCGCCGGCGGGTCTCGATGCTCTGCCTGCGCTGCGACCAGCGGGCATTCAACGCGGGTTCGACCCCGACGACTTCCCGCACCGGCAGCTTGCGCCGATCCGGGTTGGGACGTTCCTCGAACCGCAACCCCAACTCGGTAGCCAGGTGCTGTTCGAGGGCGGTGTTGTAGGTCTCGGAGGCGGCTACGATCGCCTTGAACAACACCCTGCCGTCGATGGAGAGCCAGCGGCCGTCCTCGACGGTCTGAACCTTGTTCGCGACCGCCACATGGGTGTGGAGATCAGGATCGCCGGCCCGGGAATCCCGGTGAACGAACGCGGTGCCGATCAGGCCACGGACGTCGACCTGCCGGACCGCGCCGGTGCCGGTTCGGGTGAACAGGGCGGTGCGTTCGACGAAGGAGAGGGCTTCGGCGACGGCCGCGTTGTGCGCTCGTTCGATCCCGGCCGCGGTGGTCGGGTCGGCGATCGCCCAAAGGGTGGAGACGCTCTTCACCGGGGAGAAGGTGAGGTCGAACCCGGCCACGGCGGTGGTGTGCTGCCTCGACAGCTTGGCGATGTGCCCGGTGAGTTCACGCTGGTCCAGCGGCTCGCGTCCGTACTGTTCGCGGAACATGGACAGAGCTACCTCGGAGCGGATCCGGGCACGGTCCTCGATCGAGTTCCGAGTCCGAACGGGCAGGCCGCGTGCGGTGTTGAGGTGCTCCAGCCGACGGGCGACCTCGACCCGGAAGGGGCTGACATCGTCGGCGTACACCCGGAACGGCTGTCCCAGTCTCGTCGCCGCCAGATAGTCGGCCTCGGAGGCGCCGGTCCCTTCCAAGGCCTCGGCACGCTGCCGAGCCAGCGGGTGCAACCCGGCACCGAACAGCGCCTGCATCTGCTCCGCGGTCACCACATCCCCGGCCACCAAGCCGTCGATGCCACCGAGCCCCGAGCCGACCCAGGTACCGGGCGTTTCGCCCTTCTCGGTGTAGTACGAGGCCAGGCCGGTGTAACCCTTCTCGGTGCTGTCCATGGCCGCGACCTGCCGGGTCAGGTAGTCATACCCCGACCCGGCCGTGATGCGGTGAAGGCTCATCGTCACAACCCACTAAGCCGACGGGGAGGGGCCGATCCGGACAGAATCGCGCAACGAATGCGAGTGGATCTGGGGCGGCGTCGGCACTGCCTGGGGCCCTTCGGTCGACTGGTGGGGGTGCATATTCAAGAGGAGCGAATAGCTCCGGGACCGAAGCCGCGCTGTTGCCGCCGTCGATTGCGGCGGGCGTTCAGACACCACGAGATGGCACCCAGTGCGAAGGGCTTCGGAAGTCGTTCAGGTGAATACGATCAGATCATGCCGAGTAGCTCGAGTCGCATCACCGCAGTCACCCGTCGCAAGCTTTTCGACTCCATCGCGCTCTCGGGGCTCAGCTGGTCGGGACGTCTTGAGGAGCCGGACTTCCTCGGCCGGATCTACGATCTGAGCGAGTTGCCGAGCACGGATACCCGCTACCGAGACGCGGCCGGAGACATCTGGCAGCACCGAGTGAACAACCCGCAGGACTGGGAAGACGATTGGGTCTTCACCGACAGCAGGTTCGGGCTCATGCATGGGGACGACGAGGTGGTCCTAGCGTTCCTCGCCGAGATGCTGCACCCGGTTGTGCGGACTAACGAGGCCGAGGCGGCGCTGTTACTGAAGGCGTTCAACGAGGCTCTCGCGCGCGACGGCTACGAGCTTCACGCGTCCGACTGGATCAGCGGTCATGCGATCTACGGCTGGCGGCGTCTGGGCGCGTTTCACGGCACAACGCCGGAGCTGCGGCTGAGCGAACGACCTCTCACGGATCCGGATGTTCTCCAGGAGCACCTCAACCGGATCCGCGCCGGTCTGGTCGCGGATCCACCGGCGGCGATCTCCTCCTGCAAGAACCTCATCGAGTCGCTGTTCAAGATCATCCTCGACCGTAGCGAGGTCTCGTACAGCCGCAGCGACGACATCCCTGACCTCTACCGCAAGGTGGCGGACCTTCTCGCCCTGAACGCCGAGGCGGTGCCTGAGTCCGCCCGAGCGAGTCAGACGTCGCAGAAGATCCTGCGGACGCTCGTGACGACGGTGAACTCGCTCTCTGAGCTGCGCAACGAACTGGGGATCGGGCATGGGCAGTCCCGGCGCAGTGGGGCGCTTGCGCGTCACGCCCGTCTGGCGCTGAACGCGACGGTCACCATCGCGGAGTTCGTTCTCGACACCTGGCAGACCCGGCTCGAGTCTGGAGCCGTCGAGATCGGACGGACACAGTGACAGTGCCCGGGCGATGACCGTGCTAGAACACCCCGACGACACGGCGCGGTAAGCGCTTGGCGCGGCCAGGAAGAACTCCGCGGCAATACTCGGCACACTCCGCTTGCAAGAGGTGTATCGCACTTGGAATCGGCAGCTTCTCGAGGGGGGACATGGGTGGGGGACCCCGTGCGAGCGTGCCGCTTGGGCGGATCCCGAAACTCGGCTGGGTGAGTTGTCCGGGACTGGGGGTCGCCGTCGGCTTAGTGGGATGAAGAACCAATCGAGCTGAAGGGAGTCGACACCATGAGTGGCACGCAGCAGAACCTCCGCCAGGAGGCCAGGCGCCGGGTCGGCGAAGCGCTGCTGGTCAAGCAGCGCGAGCGGGAGGCCAGGGAGAAGCGGCTCACCGGCCACGCGGTCGCGATCCTGACCGCGCTCGCCGAACGGGACGCCGCCGTCACGCGGGCCGAGCTTGCTGCGGCCGCCGCTATCCACGCCATGCTCGCCGAGGGAGCGACCGGAACGGAGATCGTCGGCTGGTGTGGCGGCGAGTTGGACGCCAAGGAGATCACTCGGCTCGCCAAGCTCCACGACCAGACGGGGGAGTGACATGTCGTGGCGAGGTGCCTGGTTCCGGGCACAGATCACCGGACTGGTGTTCAGCAGCTTCGTCTGGCTGGTGGTCGCCGGCCTGTCCATCCCGGCCGCGGCGGCCGGCGTCGCGGCCTGTGTGGTGTGGCTGGTCGGTCGCAACACCCGGCCCGGCCTGTGGTGGCAGTTCGGGGCTCGTCCAGCGACCGAGTTCGAGCGAGACCAGGTGCTAGCCACGATCGTGCCCATCAGCTCGCTGCGCGGACGCCACCAGCCGGCCATCTGGATCGGCAGCCGGATCCCCGGCGCCGATGCCAGCATGCCCACCCCGAACGACCTGGTAGTCAGCCCGGCCTTGGTCCAACGCATCGCCACTGGCCGGCTCAGCGACCAACAGGCCTCCGCGCTGGTCTGTCAGGCGCTGGGCCAGCAACCGGTCCATGGGTCGTCTCTAGTCGCCGCAATGGAGGCCTACTGCGCCCCTTGGGGTGTGGTTGCGATCATCGTGGGCGCGTTCTGCCGGGCCGCGTCCCGGACGCCCGTGTTGTCGGCCTCCTGGAAGATCCGCTGGCTCGTGTTCGCGGTGGCCATGATCGATAACGCCATGTCCGCGCGCTGGAACGCCCTGGTCGCCGTGACGATCATCGCCACTCTCAGCGGCACCACGCCGTTCTTCCGCGCCCAGTGGACGGCCACCCTGCACACCCTGGGTGACGAACGAGTCAGGGCAGAAGGCTTCGGCCCAACCCTGGCCGACATGATCCGCACCACCAGCTGCAGCGTCCACGACCTCGAGCGGGCCGCCTCGCTCAACCGAGCTACCATCCCGCCCCGTCCCGCCCGCACCACAGCCCAGCGATCGAAGGGAGCATCATGACCACCAGCCAGGTTCACACCCATGCCGCGCTGCGGACCTGGGCCAAGGGCATCTACCCGCTCGAGGCCGGCGTCGAACTACTCATCCGCACCAGCGACGGACGCTTCGCCGCCAGCTCCCAGCCCTGGATCCAGCCCGGCGACCACCAGGGCTGGTGGTGGGTCGACGCCGACCAGCTCACCGACGACAACCTCGGCGCGCTGTCGGGCGGCGAAGCGCGCATGCTGCGCATCGCCGCCTCGCTTCTGGGCGGCGTCCCGGTCAGCCTGCATGAGGCTGTCCCTGGCCTGGACCGCGACCACGTCGAACTGGTCCTCGCCGCGATTGCCCACGCCAGCGGCAGCCACGAACACGCCGGCCCGCCGAGACCGGACCCAGAGGGCCGCTACCGGAGCAGTGACGGAACCCGGATGGCGATTCCGCGACTCGGCAGCCTCTACCCATGGCCCGATCCGGCATAGAGCAGGCAGAGTCGGTCCATGGCCACCGCCGCCCCCGGCACGACACCGCCTCCACCCTCTCCGCTGCCCGGAACCGAACCGCTGACAGGGCAGACGCTTCGGGCGCTGCAGTGGGTGTCGCTCAGGCACCTCGACCTCGCCCTGGTCCTCTACATCGTCTCGGTCTCCCTATTGGTCGGCACGGCGTGGTTCCTCGGTGGAATGCCGTCGGGTCGATGGTTCGACCCAGTCGCCGGAATCGTCGCCGGATTGCTCATGGGCATCGCGGGGCTGGTGTGCCTGCCCATTGGGATCTGGTGGAGCATCAAGCGGTGGCAACGCCACGGCTGGGTCGTCGGCTACTTCGACCACACCGCCACCCAACTGGTCCACCCCACACGACAGGGTGCCTGGCAGCTGTCCGACCACCACGCCCTCCACCGCGGCCACCATCTCGCCCGACCATTCCGACGCCGCGTCTTCCAGCACCTCGCCGCCGAGGCCGACCGACTCCAGGTCGTGCTAGTCACCGACACCCGCGTCCGCAAGCTGGCCGACCTCTACATCGCCGACATGCCCGGCCTGACCCTCGTCAACGACACCCGCCGCGACATCATCCGCCGGCACATCTACGAACTCCGACGCGACCCCGCCGCCCCGCTCCCAGACTGAACCGTCAACAAGGCCACAGGCACGCCGACGCGCACCCGTCGCGGCGACAAGGCCGGGCAATCTGACCGCCCGACAGTAGATCTTCGACGTCGTGTCCGAATCGCACCCCGCCGTCGGCTTAGTGGGATATGGACAGTGTTCTCGGGCAGGCTCTCGGCCACCTTCGCCAAGCAGCCCACCAACTCCTGGTCGAGCCCGACCCAACCGGCCAGGCACTGTCGCTCGCCACCGAGATCCTTGACATCGAGAACCTCTTCGAGGAACTGAGCGTCGAGCCATCGTGGGTGCCCGCTGGAGACTCGGCCGCCGACTCCTTGGCGGCCGCAGGCCAGCTTCTCGGCAGAACCGTGGAGGCCGTGCCCTCCCAGGTTTGGCCACCCTTGCTGGCCGTGCTGCACAAGGCAGGCGATCATGGCGACCGTTGACGCCCTCCTGGCCGCACTACACGACCGCACCGGCGAGCTGATGACACAGCCCACCTCACCCGAGGCAGCCATGCTCGGATGGCACCGCCTCGCCCAAGGCACGATCCGCATCCTGGCCACGATCGGCCCGCCACCAGACGTGATGCCGATCCTCCAGAAGATGCTCAGAGACATGGTGCGACGTGACGCCCCCGTCGACTCAGCCATGACGGCGATCGGCTATACCCTGGGCGTTCTCGCCGACACCCTGAACTCGCACCCCGACACGGTCAACCACGCCGACCACGCCAGCCGCGGGCAACTGCGCTCGTGCGTACTCGGCGCGCTGCACCAGGTCGCGATGGTGACCCTCACCGCCATGCACACCGATCCCGACTCCCGAGACCGCCGCCTCGTCCGCGATCTGGCGGACGCTACGGAAGCCGCCTCCTACGTCCCCTGGCGGGCCCTGCATGAACCCCTCGGCGGGCTCTCCCTGGGCCCATTCCCAGGCAGCCTCGACGAGGCTGTCGACCGATGGGCAGACAACGCCACCGACATCCTCAACAGCCGGACCCGGATCACGTCCTACGCCTTCCAACGCACGGCAGCCACCATCGCCCGCATCTGTCACGCGGCCGCAATAGCGTTCGCCGACCCATTGGGGGAACGCCATGTCGACGGCCCTGGTGAGGCAGCCATGGTTCGCGCGTTCCAGGCCTGGCAGATCGCCGCCGACTGGCCACCCGAAGTACGCCTCGGCGGACGCACCACCGAACTACGGCACCGATCACGCGAACTCGACGAAGCCTTCGCTGCACAGCACCTGGTTCAGGCTGAGACTCCGCTACAGCAGGACGCGATGTTCACCGCACTCGTGCAGGCGGAGAAGATCGCGGCCCAGCACCAGTCAGCACTGATCCGCGTCGTCGCCGACGGAGGCCTCTGGATCAGCGTGCAGGCACTCGGCCCGGCCTATCAGACCCGCCATCCCGGAGCGAGCCGAGCCCACTGGGTGCCAGACCCCGGAACCGCCTACGGCGCGACCTTGATCGATCGGGGCGAACGGGCAAGCAGAGAGCTGCGGGCAGCCGTCGACCACGTCGAACAGCGGGAAGTGGTGACCAGATCGCCTGGGCAGGCCCACAGCCCAACTCCCTGCGAGACCGTCGCGCCTGCAGAACATTCCCTGCAACGGACCTCGACGACCGTGGCGTCGCGTGCGCGCAACATGGGCCGGTGATACGGCCTTCGGCGCTCGAGGCGTCACGCATCCCGACCTGCCTGACGTCTGGTCGGTGTCGATCGCGACGGTCCTCTTGGAGGCCGTTGTGGCGCTCAGATAGCTGTCTCCCGACTCGGAGTCCGATCGTCGCGTAGACGCGTGAGCAGATGCACCGAGCCCCGCTATTCTACAGATCTCGGGAATAGGGGATTGGTGGTGGATGGTCGGGAGTTCAAGGACGGCATGTTCGGCCACTTCGCCCGGGTCGGTGCCGCGCTCGGTCACGGCAAGCGGGTGGAACTGATCGACGTGCTGGCGCAGGGCGAGCGGAGCGTGGAGGACCTGGCCCGCGAGGTGAGCGCCTCGGTGGGGAACACCTCACGCCACCTGCAGGTCCTGGCGGGGGTGGGCCTGGTGGCCCGCCGGGTCGAGGGCAGTGCCCGGATCTACCGGTTGGCCGATCCCGCGGTGCTGCGGGCCTACCAGGCGCTGGTGGCGGTGGCCGAGGCCCGGATCGCGGACGTGGCGGCGCTGGCGTCGGCGTTCTTCGGCGCGGTCGACGGTGCCCGGGCGGTCAGTCTTGCCGAACTTCGGGAGGCCATGGCCGCCGATGACCAGCTGACCCTGATCGACGTGCGTCCCGAGCGGGAGTTCGCCAGCGGCCACGTGCCCGGAGCGGTCAACGTCCCGCTGGCGCACCTGGCCGAGCGGCTGAGCGGGCTGCCTCGCGACGCGCCGATCGTGGCGTACTGCCGCGGCCCGTACTGCGTGATGGCGGCCGCCGCGGTCCACCAGCTCCGCGCTGCCGGGTTCCCGGCCGCCCGGCTGCAGGTCGGCTACCCCGACTGGCTCACCGCGTCCGGCGCCGCGCCGGCCGCTGACCGTACGAGAAGGAACTGACATGTCCACCCTGTTCATCCTGAACGACCCGCCCTACGGCACCGAGCGCGTCTACAACGGCCTGCGGCTGGCGGTGAACCTGCAGCGGCTCGACGAGGACCACGAGGTGGTGGTCTTCCTGATGGGGGACGCGGCGAGCGCGGCCAAGGCCGGCCAGAAGGTGCCGGAGGGCTACTACAACGTGAACAAGATGCTCGGCAACGTGGTTCGCGGCAACGGTCGCATCCTGGTCTGCGGGACCTGCATGGACGCCCGCGGGCTGGCCCAGGATGACCTCGTTCCCGGTGCGCAGCGCTCGACCCTGGACGAGCTGACCCACGAGACCATGGTGGCGGACAAGGTGCTGGTGTTCTGATGGACACCGCGCCGGTCTACCTCGACCACAACGCGACCACCCCGGTCGCACCCGAGGTGGCGGAGGCGATGTGGCCCTACCTCACCGAACACTTCGGCAACCCGTCCAGCGCCACCCCGCTGGGCCGGACCGCAAGGGACGCGGTGGACGCCGCGCGCGAGCGGGTCGCGGCGCTGGTCGGGGCGCGGCCGGACGAGATCACCTTCACCTCCGGTGGCACCGAGTCGAACAACCTCGCCGTCCGCGGCACGGCGGTCCTGGCGGCGACCCGGTTCGCGGTGACCTCCGCGGTGGAACACCCCGCGACCGTCCAGCCGCTCGCCCTGCTGGAGACCGACGGCTGGACCGTGCATCGCCTGCCGGTGGACGCCGAGAGCCGCGTGTCCCCCGACGAGGTGCCGGCCGGGCCGATCGGCCTGGGCACGCTGATCCTCGCCCAGAACGAGACCGGCGCGATCCAGCCTGTCTCGGGAGTCGCCGAGCGGGTCCACGCCGCCGGCGGGGTGATGCATGCCGACGCGGCCCAGGCTGTCGGCAAGATCCCGGTGGCGGTCGACGACCTCGGGGTGGACCTGCTCAGCATCGCCGGCCACAAGCTGTACGCGCCTAAGGGGGTCGGGGCGCTGTACGCACGGCGGGGCACGGCGATCCGTCCGGTGCTCGTCGGTGCGGGCCAGGAACGGGGCCTGCGCCCGGGCACCGAGAACGTGGCCGGCATCGTCGGTCTCGGCAGGGCCGCCGAACTCGCCCTGGGCTGCCTGGCCACCGAACCGGCGCGCCAGAGGGAACTGCGCGAGCAGTTGTGGCGGGGGCTCTCCGCCGGCATCCCCGGCCTGCGACGGGTGAGCCCGGCCGACGGCTGCCTGCCCAACACGCTGATGGTGGCGCTGCCGGACCGGCTCGGTGCGGACCTGCTGGACGTGACGCCCGGGGTCGCCGCGTCCACTGGCAGCGCGTGCCACTCCGGCGTCCACACCCCCTCGGACACCCTGCTGGCGATGGGCATCGACGCCGGCCTGGCCCTCGGCGCGCTACGGCTCTCCCTCGGCCGCTCCACCACCGCGGCCCAGATCACTGCGGCCGCCGCCGCGATCGTGCTGACCTGGCGTCAGGGCTGACGGCTGGGACGAGCCCCAGAGGGGACACCCCCTGAGGAACCCCTGACCGGTCAGTGCTGGTCCAGAGGTGGGGAGGCGGGCGCCCTGTGGCCGTCTGGCCCATTGATACAGCAACTGCTGTACGCTCGCCTGGTGAGCACAGTCGTCCTGAGTCATGCCGAGAGCCTGTCTCGGCTGGGGTATGCGTTGTCGGATCCCACTCGGGTGCAGATCCTGCTGGCCATTCGGGAGGCGCCCGAGGTGCCCTCTGAACTGGCCGACGCCCTGGGCGTATCACGGCAGGTGATGTCCAACCAGTTGACCTGCCTGCGGGGGTGCGGGCTGGTCGAGGCTGCCCGGGAGGGTCGCCACGCGTGGTACCGCCTGGCAGATCCGCACCTGGCGGCCGCGCTCGACGAGTTGTTGCGGGTGGTGCTGGTGGTGGACCCGGAGTGTTGTGCCGGTGAGGAGTGCTCGTGCAGCCGCTCGTAGTCGTCTCGTCCGGGCCGAGTCCGGCACGTCGCGCCATCCTGAGGCGACGGGTCCGGCTTCTCGTCGGCGCGACGATCGGCTACAACGTGATCGAGGCGGTGGTTGCCCTGGCCGCAGGTACCGTGGCTTCTTCGACCGCCCTGGTGGCCTTCGGGCTGGACTCGGTGGTCGAGGTGCTGTCCGCCGCAGCCGTCGCGTGGCAGTTCGCCATTGTCGACCATGAGCGGCGCGAACGGGTCGCGATGCGCCTGATCGCGGTGTCGTTCTTCGGTCTCGCGGCGTTCGTGACCGGGGACGCTGTCCGCAGCCTGGTGACGCAGGCGCCGGCAGAGCACTCGCCGGTCGGGATCGTGCTCGCCGCGGTCAGCCTGGTGGTCATGCCGGTCCTGTCCTGGGCCGAACGCCGTACCGGCCGCGAACTGGGTTCCGGCTCGGCGGTGGCCGACTCCAAGCAGACCTTGTTGTGCACCTACCTGTCCGCGGTGCTTCTGGTCGGACTTGTCCTGAACAGCACGCTGGGCTGGTACTGGGCCGATCCGATCGCCGCGCTCGTCATCGCTGGTTTCGCGGTCAAGGAAGGGCGCGACGCCTGGCGTGGGGACGCGTGCTGCGCCCCGACCGCGTCCGCTGTGGACGGCGACGACTGCACCGACAACTGCTGCCGCTGACACCCACGAACGCGCCGGCGGTTCGGGTTCACCAGTCCGCGCCCTGGCAGTCGCCATCTCCGGCGGTCTCGATCTGGAGGGTGGCGTGGGCAATCTGGAAACGGTCCCGCAGCGTCGTGCTGGCATCGGCGAGCACGGCGCCGGGCGTGGCCCCAGGTGAGGTGACCAGGTGTGCCGTGGCGACGTCCATGCCCGAGGTCAGCCGCCACACGTGCAGATCGTGCACCTCGCTCACGCCGGTGACGGCCATCAGGGCGTCGGTGAGTTCTGCGGGTTCCATGCCTTCGGGTGCGTGTTGTCCCAGGACAGCCAGAACCTCGCGTCCCAACGCCACCGCCCTCACGACGACGAAGAGTGCGATAGCCAGGGCGATGCCGGTGTCCCACCACGCGTTCCCCGTCCAGGACACCATCAGTCCGGCCACGATGACCCCGACCGACCCGACGGTGTCGGCGATCACCTCGAAGTAGGCGCCCTTCAGGTTCAGGCTCTCTCCCGCTCCGGCCCGCAGGAGCACGATGCTGACCAGGTTGACGATCAGTCCAAGGACGCCGACGACCATCATCATCCCGGTCGCGAGCGCCGGTGCCGTTCCGATGCGTCCGACCGCCTCCAGGCCGATGTAGACGCCGACCCCGAGCATCATCAGCACGGCCAATCCGGACGCGAACACCTCGGCACGGTAGGAGCCGAAGGTGCGCCGGCCGGTGCTGTCCTTGCGCGTGGCCAGCCGGGTCGCGATCAGCGCCGCGCCCAAGGTGGTGACGTCGGCGGCCATGTGCCCGGCGTCGGAGATGAGCGCCAGCGAACCCGACAGCAGCCCGGCGGACAACTCGACGACGAAGAACACGGCGACCAGCGCGAACGTGACAGCGAGCCGCCAGCGATGACGGCCCGCGGCGCTGCCTACCTCGTGCGAATGGCCCATCAGGCCTCCTCTGCCGCGGCCGCCGCTGCCTGCCGCGGGTCGTGCGTGATGTGCTCCCTGGTCACGTCCAACAGCAACCGGACGTGGGCGTCCGACAACCGGTAGAACACGTTGCGTCCCTCGCGTCGCCCGCTGACCACACCAGAAGCCCGGAGCAGCCGCAAGGCCTGCGACACAGTGGTTTCCGTGCTGGTCGTCGCCGCTGCAAGGTCGCAGACGCACAACTCACCCGCCTCCAGCAACGCGTACAGCAGCCGGGTCCGGGTCGGGTCCCCGAGCAGCTTGAACACCGCGCTCACCCGCGCTAACTCCTCGGCTGCAGGCGCATGTGCCGTCGCAAGTCGCACCTTCTCCGGGTGGACGGCCGTCACCACACAGCCCTCCAGGCTCTCCACCGACCCCATTCTCAACCTTTCATCTGAATAGATGCACAGATAATACGAGATGATCGGGACTCCTGCCACCTGAGAAGGGTCCCAGAGACTGCCCGAAGGAGGGCCCAGTTCCCGGGTGAACGTCGACCACTGGGTCGGGCTCGTCATGCTCGCGAGGTTTGGCGGCGCGTCGCGCCCGCGGTGCGGGTGGCTGTCGAGCTTGGTCGCCCTGGGCGGGGCTGGTGCTCGCTGGCACCCGATAGGGGGTGGCAACGACCTCACCCGCAAGGTGTCCCTGGGCGCACGCCCGCTGGCTCGCGACATTCGACCTCGGCGGGGTGGGGCCGGCCTTCCACGTGCCAGCCCCACCTTCTATCCCACCTGGCGCTGCCCCATGTCAAAACAGCACGGCGGCGGACCCGGGAGTGAGGACCCCCTCGGGGATCGGACACCTCACGGGAGAACCTCTCCATGGGATTCGCACGTGCGAGGCGACCCGCGTTCCCATGGAGTGACGCCCTACTCCCCAGCATTCCTGTCGATCGTGAAGAGTCGGTCTCCTCCCCGTATCGGAATGGTCAAGATCGCGTGAGGTGGTTGAGTCGGACGCTCGTCGGTCACCCCCTGGCGTCGGCCGGAGGAGTACCCCCTTCGTTTGTATGCATTTGGTAAAGAATCTGTTCAGAGTCTGTTTGTGCAACTGTGAGAGGAACGGATCGCAATCAAAACTCTAGACCCCTCGGGGTGGTGTCCTGGTGATCCATCCGAGCTGTATCGCACCTAGTCCAGACACGGTTTGGTGTCGCCGGACGAGACGCAAAGTCTCAACCAGTACCTTGCCGACGTCGACAGTCGCTCGGTACGAATCTCCTTGTGAGAATTGTGGCGAGAATGCTGTCGGTGGCGCTGGGGATCGCGTTGTCTCTGGGCGGCGGGCTCATTGCGGCGCCACCGTCTCAGGCCGCTTCGGGTACCGGGAGGACCGAGTTCATCGCCAGAGTCGTGGGCGCGGCGCAGGCGGCCCAGCGCAAGTTCGGTGTGCCGGCGTCGGTGTCGATCGCGCAGGCGATCTCGGCGTCGGACTGGGGTGGGTCCGAGGTGGCCAGGAAGGCGAACAACTTCTTCGACACCCCCTGCAGCGGGACGATGACCGAGTCGCAGTACGCCAGCCTTGCCGATGCGCAGGTCGGCAAGCCGTACGTCCTGGGTGCCAACGGCCCGACCACCTTCGACTGCTCAAGCCTGGTCATCTGGTTGAACAACCAATCCGGCGCCTACCGGATGGGTGATGACACCGCCGCCGGCATGTACAACCGAAGCCGTGCGGTGAGCGGGTCCCCGAAGGTTGGCGACATGGTGTTCCTCCGCAACAACCCGGCCCGGGCGAACGGCATCGGCCACATGGCGGTCTTGACCAAGCGGCTTCCCGGCGGCGAGTGGCGCATCATCGAGGCCAGGGGACGGGCCTACGGGGTGGTCAGGAGCACGCTCAGCTACTGGAAGCAGCGCTCGTACTATGCAGGACTTCGACGCCTCCCGAAGATTGCCTTCGCGAGCACCGCCGAGGGCACCGGCTCGGCCGCGAGGCTCTACCAGTCCGGCTGTGTCACGATCGGCTCGACCCGGTACGCCAACTTCACCTCCGTGACGAACTCGTTCTACGCCAATGCTGCAGCGATCACCAGAGACGCCGCATACAAGAGCGCGAATACGGTGATGGCAAACCGGCCTCAGTTCCTGCGGGCACTCGCCGAGGTGGTGAGCCCGAAGGACCCCGAGAGCTACGCCCGGTCACTGTCCTCGCTGATCAGCAGCTACTCCCTCAGCGACTACGACGTCGTCCCGATCGGCCTGGTCCTGAAGTCCGGCAGCGCTGGGGCCAAGGTGACTGCTCTGCAGTACCTCCTACAGGCCGCCGGCAACACCACCCCGATCACCGGACGCTTCGACCGCGCAACCGAGTCGGCGGTGTCGAAGTTCCAGGCGGCCAGGAAGCTGAAGGTCGACGGGGAGGCAGGAGAGCTCACCCTGAGCGCCGTCTTCGCGAAACTCGACACGAAGAGCAGCGGCCCTCGGGTATCCGCCGCGAACACACTTCTGGGCGCACTCGGCCACAGCGTTCCCGCGACCGGCACGTTCGGTAACGAGACGCTGGCAGCTGTCAAGGCATTCCAGACCACGGCCGGACAGGCCGTCACCGGCTCGATCGACAAGCAGACCTGGGCGGCCCTGTTCATGACGCTCGATGCCGCGAAGCCCACGGTCAGCGGTCTCGCCGAGGTCGGTCAGACCATGGAGGCGCAAGCGGGCACCTGGGGGCCCGGCACGGTGAGCATCTCCTACCAGTGGTACCGGGGCGCCAGCGCCATCGCCGGCGCCACCGGGGCGCAGTACGACGTGCAGCCTCTTGATGCTGGCGCAGCGCTCACAGTGGTGGTGACCGGCTCCAGGAAGGGCTACACCCTCACCGCCCGCGCCTCGGCCGCGACCGAGGTCGTGCGAACCGCCAACCTGAAGTCCACCCCCACCCCGATCATCACCGGCTCGCCTAGGGTTGCTGAGACCCTCGGCGCAATCGGTGGCACATGGGCACCGGGCCCAGTCTCGTTCGCTGTCCAATGGTTCCGTGGAGGCAACGCCATCAAGGGCGCGACATCGGTTCGCTACACGGTGGGCCCCGCCGACGTCGGCGCGAAACTGACAGTGGCGATCACTGGATCGAAGGCCGGCTACACGCCCGTAACGAAGGTGTCGGCAGCCACGGCGACCGTAGCCAAGGCCAGGCTCGTTTCAACACCCAAGCCCACGATCACCGGCACCAGACGAGTGGGGAAGACCCTGACGGCCAGCCATGGGGGCTGGGGCCCCGGCCCGGTCACCTACCAGTACCAGTGGTACCGCGGCTCCACACCCATCAAGGGAGCGATCCGCCAGACCTACAAGGTGCGGCCGGAGGACCGGAACCGGAAGGTCCTTGTCATGGTCGCGGGCATCAAGGACGGCTACGAGCGCCTGGTCAGGAAGTCCGCCGCAGCCAGGATCGGCTGAGGACGATCCACCCGGAACGGGCGATCCGGATCCAGGCCGCCGTCGCCACGTTCCGCTCCGCGGCGTTGAAACCTTGACCAGAACTTCATCCAGCCTGGAGCCGGTCGGGTTGCCGCCCACAGGAGAATGAAAGGTACCCATCACTCCGCTGAGCCCCACAGGATGACCATGCCTCAGAAGCCGGATCCGAACTCGCGCCGGGCGGCCCTGCGGGAAGCCTCGCGTCGCGAGGAACTGCGGAAGCGCCGACGCAGGCTCATCATCTGGGGCAGCTCCGCCTTGGCCGTGGTCGACCTGGTCGTGGCGGTCGCCCTGTGGGCGACCCGCCCGGGCAGCCCGGCCACCACAGCAACGGGCGCAGCCTCCTACCCGAACGAAGCGCGTGGACACATCACCGGCACGGCGACCTACGACACGAAACCGCCGGTGGGCGGAAACCATGCCTCGGTGTGGCAGAACTGCGGGATCTACACCGAGCCGGTCGTGGACGAGAACGCGGTCCATTCCCTCGAGCACGGCGCCATGTGGATCACCTACCGTCCGGATCTCCCCGCCGACCAGGTGAAAGCACTGCAGGACCTGCTGAGGAATCAGCCTTACGCCCTGCTGAGCCCCTACCCCGACCTGCCGGCCCCGGTGGTCGCGTCCGCGTGGGGCGTCCAGATGAAGCTGACCTCGGCCTCCGATCCCCAACTGTCTGCGTTCATCACCGAGTACGGCGACGGCAGCAAGGCGCCCGAACCCAAGGGGAGTGCACCGGAGGCGTGGGTCAACCCCAGAACTGACCCTGTCCGGCTCGTTACGACCGGTTCTGGTCCGGCTCGCCGGCGAGGGGGTCGAGTACGCGACGGAGGAACTGCCTGGTCCGGTGCTCCCGAGGGCTGGTGAGGACTTGGGCCGGCGTACCCTCCTCGACGATCAGTCCGCCGTCGAGGAAGGCGACGTGGTCGGCCACCTGTTCGGCGAACCGGATCTCGTGGGTGACCACCACCATCGTCCAGCCCTGGTCGGCCAGGTCTCTCATGACGGCGAGCACATCGCCGACGGTTTCGGGGTCGAGTGCTGAGGTCGGCTCATCGAACAGGATCAGCCTCGGACGCAGGGCCAGGGCCCGGGCGATCCCCACCCGCTGCTGCTGGCCTCCGGACAGCTCACTGGGGTAGGCGTCCGCCTTGTCCGCAAGCCCCACCTGCTCGAGCAGTGCGCGGCCGCGCGTCCGAGCCGAGGCCAGCGGCTCGCTATGGGCGTGGACCGGACCCTCGGTGAGGTTCTCCAGGGCAGTGCGATGGGGAAACAGGTGGTGGGCCTGGAAGACCATGCCCGACTGTGCGCGCAGGGCAGCCAGCTCGCGTCGGTTCGGGTTGGTGGAGTAGTCCACGGTGACATCCCCGATGGTGACGAGGCCTCGCTGTGGGTGGGACAGCCCGTTGAGGCAGCGCAGCAGCGTGGTCTTGCCTGAACCGGATGGGCCGATCAGGACGGTGACCGAGCCCTCGGCGACGTCGAGGTTGACGTCGGCCAGGACGACGTGGTCGCCGAAGGCTTTGTGAAGGTTGCGAACCGTGACCAGGGGCATGTGGGTTCCTAGGTGGTGACATATCGCCCGAGACGCTGCTCGAGGCGCTGCTGGGCGAAGGAGAGCGCGGTGCAGATGACCCAGTAGATGACGGCGGCGAGGGAGTACAGGGCCAGAAACTCATAGGAGGGCGCGGCGATCTCCTGAGCTCGGCGGAGCAACTCGGTGACCATGATCGACGATGCGAGGGAGGTGTCCTTCACCAGCGAGATGAAGGTGTTGGAAAGCGGGGGCACCGCGACTCGCAGGGCCTGGGGAAGGACCACCCTTCGCAGGGTTGTGGCATAGCTCAGCCCGACAGTGCTGGCGGCTTCCCACTGCCCGCGGGGGACGGCCAGGATCGATCCGCGGATCGCCTCCGCAGCGTACCCGCCCACGTTCATTGAGAAGGCGATCACCGCGGACGGGACGGGATCGATCACCACCCCGAGCGAGGGCAGTGCGTAGAAGATGATGTACAACTGCACGAGAAGGGGTGTGCCGCGGATCACCGAAATGTAGCCCCCGGCCAACCACCCGAGCACTCTGATCGACGAGAGCCTGGCCAGCGCGACCGCCAAGGCGATGACGAGTCCGACCACGAACGAGATCAGCGTCAGCGGGATCGTCCCGGCGATCGCACCGAGCAGCAGGGGACCCACCGCGTGCAGCAGCAGTTCCCAGGTACTGGCGTCCACGTCACACCCCTCCCGTGCAGCGACGGTCTACTTGGAGATGTCCTTGCCGAAGTACTTCTGGCCGATCCTGGCCAGGGTCCCGTCAGCAGCGAGCTCCTTCAGCGCCGCGTTGATCGGCTCCACCAGACCGGAGTCCTTGCGCAGCGCGAACGCCTGAGTGACCGTCTGATCGGGCACCTCGAACCCGATCTTCACCGAGCTGTCCTTGGTGGTGGTGAAGTACTCCAGCGCCGCCAGACTGTCGTTGAACGTCGCGTTGACACGGCCGTCCTTCACCGCCGCCACGGCCTCGGTGAACCCGTCGACCGGCTCCACCGTGGCCCCCGCCCGCCGCGCGAAGTCGGCCCAGTTCGATGTCGCGGTCTGGGCGGCTGTCCGGCCCTTGATCGCAGCAAGGGAGGTGATGTCGGCATTGTCGGCCTTGACGATCACCACCGGATAGGAGACCGAGTACGGCTCGCTGAGGTCGTACCTGGCCTGTCGCTCGGGGTTGATTGACACCTCGTTGGCGACGAGGTCGTACCGCTTGGCCTCGAGACCTGCGAAGATCGCGTCCCACTTCGTCTCGGAGAACTGCGCCTTCACACCCAGCCTGGCAGCCACCGCGGTGATCACCTCGACGTCGTAGCAGGCCAGCTCGTTGGTGGCAGCGTCGTGGAAGGTGAACGGGGAGTAGGTGCCCTCCGTACCGACCTTCAGGACTCCGGACTTCTGCAGTTCCGTTAACGCGGGATTCGAACTGCTCGCTGCGGTGGATCCCGGTGCGGACGGAGCTGAGGGCGTCGAGCACGCCGAGAGGGTCGCTGCGAGGACGATCGCGGCGGAGAGTGCCCGGAGTGAGCGGGAAAACTTCATGGTTGTGCCTTTCGTTCGGTGTTGTTCTTGCAAGCGAGGACGCGCAGGAGCGACGCCTCAGGGCGTGGGGATTGTGCTGCGTCCCGGGCGGCCAAGTAGGGCCCGAGCGCTATTCGCTCAGGTCCGGATCAGGGCTTGCGCAGGTCAGATACAGGCGCGCGTCACGACGCAACACAGACACATCGCGGGCCGGGAGAACCGGATGGCGCGAGCGTGAGCGTTCGTGGAGAACTGCATGGCGCGGACTCTACGCGTCCACGTACAGCGCCTCCAAATCGATCGGCCCGGAGTCCTGGTCGGCGGGTTCACCGCGGTCCGCGCGGCTCACCATCCGGAGGTCCGCCCTTTCTCGATCTTAACCGGCTCGACACCACATGTTGACTTCCGCAGGCGAACGATGGAGTCATGCCAGAGGCCGCCAAGTCACCGCAACGCTCGAAGAGTGTCGCCTTCCGCGTCCGGGGGCTCACCTGCTCGAAGTGCGTGGGGGTCGCCCTCGACGAGATCCGCAGCCTGCCCGAGGTTGAGCAAGTGGGTGTCCGGCTGGTGCCCTTCGGGGTTTCGCTGATCACGATCCCTGCCGCGGGCAGTGCGGATCCTGCCGTCGTGAGGGCGGCGATCCTGCGGGCCGGCTTTCGCGTTGTCTCATCCGGGCCGATGGTCCGGGACCCGGTTGATCCGCTCGAGGTCGGGTGGGAGGCGTCTGCCTGATGAACCTCCTGCTCGCCGACCTTCTGCTGAGACGAACCGGTCAGCAGGGGCGGTTGCGCTGGAGCCGGTCCCGCCTCATGCGCTTCCAGTCCGTCCGGCTGCACCAGCTACGCCAACATGCGATGCAGCGATCCCCGTTCCTCGCTGAATATCACCGTCACCTCGACGCTGCGCCGTTGAAGGAACTGCCGCCCATGACGAAGTCTACCCTGATGGAGTTCTGGGACGAGTTGGTCACCGCGCCGTCCTTGAGGCGGGAGTTAGTCGAACGGAACCTCGCGGAGCGTGAGTCGGACGGTACTGACCCGTCATTACCCTGGCGGGGTCGATGGTGGATGGCTGCAACTGGTGGCTCTACCGGCGAACGGGGAGTCTTCGTCTGGGACCGCCGCGAGTGGGTCTCCATCCTTGCCTCCTACGCCAGGGTCAACGACTGGGCCGGCGTCAGGGTGGGTCCCGGGCACCCACTGCCGACGGCCATCGTGTCGACCCGGAACCCGACCCACCAGTCCGCCGTGGTCGGGGCCTCGATTCGCAGCAGGTTGGTGCCCACGTTGAGGGTCAACGCAACCGACCCTCTGGAGCAGATCGTGAACCAGCTCAACCGGTTCCGTCCCAGGCTCCTGGTCTGCTATGCGTCGATGCTCGCCCCGCTGGCCGAGGCGCAACTTGCGGGCAGCCTGAGAATTGCTCCCGAGAAGGTGATCACCGCCTCAGAGGAACTCCTCCCCGCAGCACAACGAATGGCGGTCCACGCGTGGGGAGTGGACGTCCTCAACACCTATGCCGCCACCGAAACAGCCACAATCGCCTCCATGTGTCCGATGGGTTCGCTGCACCTGTACGAGGACTTCGTGCTCGTCGAGCCCGTCGACGCTGCCTACCGTGCGGTGCCGGACGGTCAGCTCGCCGACCGGCTGCTGGTCACCGTCCTGTTCTCCCGCACCTTGCCGCTGATCCGGTATGAGCTCGACGACTCCGTCCGGTTGGCGACCAGGGCGTGCCCGTGCGGCTCGCCCTATCGGGTGCTGGAAACGGTGATCGGCAGGACCGAGTCCTGCCTCCGCCTGACCGCCAACGCCGGCGGCGCGGTTGTCGTCCGCCCCGACGTCTTCCACGACGCGGTGGGCCCGCTGGCCGTTCACGGCTGGCAGGTTCGCCAGCTGCCCAACGGCCTCGCGGTGAGGGTTCTCGACCCGGACCATCACCTCGACCTTCCCCGAATCAGGAGCGCCGTGCTGGCCGGACTCTGCCACGCAGGCGTGGGCCCCGACGTGCCCATCGACGTCGAGCCCGTGTCCCATCTCGACCGGACCCGTCTGGGGAAGACGCCCCTGATCGTGCCGTGGTCGGCGTCCGGGACGCCTTCGCGATCTTGACCGATTCTTGACCGGACGCGCCTGTTGACCGGTGTTTTGGGGACATAGCGTTGCCGAGTTGGGATACCCGCACCCCGTATACGCGCAGGTGGAGAGAGCGACGTGGTCTGGCTTGTGGTGGCAGTGGCGGTCGGGATCACCGGGCTGCTCGGTTGGTACTTCTTCGGGTCCGAGAGGGCCGGGCGCGTGCAGCTTGAGAACGGGGTCCAGGTCGTGCGCATCGTCGTGGACGGCGGCTACCGCCCCGACCTCATCGAGGGCGTCCGTCCGGGCGTTCCGCTGCGACTGCTGTTCGATCGCAGGGAGGGCGGGGAGTGCACCTCCCGCGTGGTCGTGCCGGACTTCAAGGTGAACGCGGCACTGCCGGCGTTCCGAACGACCGCCGTCGAGTTCACCCCGACCAGCGCGGGGGAGTACCGCTTCGCGTGCGGAATCAACATGGTCTCGGGCCTCCTCCGGGTCCAGGGCGAGGCGCCGAGACGACCCCCGCCATCCGGCGGGGCCTCCCCCGAGGCCGACGGACGCCACGCCGAGCCCGCGACAGCGGCGGCTCTCGCAACGGCTGCCGACGAGGAAGAAGCCGAGCGGACGGTGGAGATCCGTGACCTGTCCCACCGAGTGATCGTGGGCGCGGTCCTGACCGCTCCGGTGTTGTTCGCGGTGACGGCCACCGAGCTGTTCAAAGTGGCCTGGGTTCCGGCCTTCCTGATGAGCCCATTGCTCCAGTTGCTGCTGGTGGCTCCGGTCATGTTCTACGCCGGCTGGCCCATCCACCGGACGGGCTGGCGGGCGCTGGCCCATCGCAACGCGGACAGGAACTCCCTCATCACAGTCGGCACGATGGCCGCCCTCGCCTACAGCCTGCTGGTGACGTTCCTCCCCAGTCTCCTGCCGCCGGAGTCGCGCGAGGTCTACTACGAGCCCGTTGGCGTGATCATCACCCTGATCCTGCTCGGCCGACTGCTGGAGACCAGGGCGAAGGCTAGAACGGGCGACGCGATTCGCCAGCTGATCGGGCTGCAGCCCCGGACCGCGCGAATCGTTCGCGGCGGCCAGGAGCTTGACGTGGCAGTCGACGAGGTCATCGTCGGTGACGAGGTGGTTATTCGGCCGGGGGAGAGGCTCCCCGTGGACGGTGAGGTGGTCGCCGGTTCCGCGAGCGTCGACGAGTCGATGGTCACGGGCGAGTCCTTGCCGGTTGCCAAGGCACCGGGTGATGCCGTGATCGGGGCCGCGATCAACACCACCGGCACCTTGCGTTACCGGGCCACGAAGGTCGGTGCCGACACGATGCTGGCCCAGATCATCAAGCTGCTTCGGGAGGCGCAAGGATCCAAGGCCCCGATTCAGCGGCTGGTCGACAAGGTGTCCAGCTACTTCGCGCCCGTGGTCATGGTGATCGCGGTGTGGGCCTTCGTGGCCTGGTTGGTGTTCGGCCCCCCGCCCGTGTTCAACTTCGCCCTCGTCGCGTCGGTATCGGTGCTGATCATCGCCTGCCCGTGCGCCCTCGGCCTGGCAACCCAGATGTCGATCACCGTTGGCACCGGCAAGGGTGCCACCCACGGCGTCGTGATCCGCTCGGCCGAAGCGCTGGAGACAGCGCACAAACTCGATGCGGTGATCCTGGACAAGACCGGGACCATCACCAAGGGGGTGCGGGCGCTCACCGACGTCCTGCCGGCTGGCGGCATCGGAGAGAACCAACTCCTCGGTCTGGTCGCGGCAGCGGAGAAGGCCTCCGAACACCCCCTGGCGACCGCGATCGTACGCGGGGCCGCCGATCGCGGAGTGAGCCTGCCCGAGCTGGCAGGGTTCATGTCCATCCCCGGGCAGGGTGTGCAGGCCGTCATCGACGGCCAGATCCTCCGTGTCGGCAACCGCCGCCTGCTCGAGGCGGCCGGCATCGATCCAGCGGCGCTGATGGCCGGCCACGACTGGTTGGCCGGACAGGGCAAGACGCCCATCATGGTCGCCATCGATGCACACCCAGCCGGTGTGATCGGCGTCGCCGACACGATCAAGGAGGGGTCCGCCGCGGCGGTCCAGGCGCTGCAGTCCAGAGGGATCGAAGTCGTCATGATGACCGGCGACAACCGCAACACGGCGACTGCCATCGCCAGCCAGGTCGGCATCGCTCGCGTGATCGCCGAAGTCCTGCCCGATCACAAGGCGGCCGAGGTCCAGCGGCTCCAGGCCGAAGGTAAGATCGTCGGGATGGTCGGGGACGGCATCAACGATGCGCCCGCGCTCGCCCAAGCCGATGTCGGCTCAGTCATCGGCACACGGAGCACCGATGTGGTGGCGATCGAGTCCTCCGACATCACGCTCATCTCCGGGGCGCTGTCGGGAGTGGTGACGGCCGTCGACCTCTCCCGCGCCACCATGCGCACCATCCGGAAAAACCTGGTGTTCGCCTTCCTCTACAACAGCCTCGGCATCCCGATTGCCGCCGGTGCCCTCTACCCCACCTTCGGGATCACCCTGAGCCCCATGATCGCGGCCGCGGCGATGGCGATGTCCTCGCTGTCGATGGTGGCCAACTCCAACCGACTTCGTCGCTTCCAGCCACGCCCGATCCCCGTGCCCGCGTCGACCATCGTGGTCCCCATGGTCAGCGCCAGGGACGAGTCCAAGCCCACCGTTCGCCGCGAGGAAACGAGAGTGTTCGGCAGGAAGAAGACCGCCAAGGCGATCGATCCGGTCTGCGGGATGGCGGTTGACCCGGCCCGCCCCGCGGCAACCTGCGCTCATGACGGCCGGACCTTCTGCTTCTGCTCGACCGGGTGTGCGGCGGCGTTCGACGCCTACCCCCACCGATACGGCCACCCCAAGACCAGCCACACTCACCAGGAGCGCACGGAGTACAGGAGGTGATGGCTGTGACTACCGACTTCGACGAGTTGCCCTCATCAGCCACCTCTACCGGATCGAGGGTGAGCTACGCGGCTTGGCCCGGATGGTGGAGCAGGACGTGTATCGACGTGCTGACCCACGTGGTCGCCACCACCGGGGCGCTGCAGTCGGGTCGTTGAGCCTGCCTGACGACCACCTCCCCCGCCGCCTGGCAGAGGCCGCTCAGCAAGGCGCGGTACAAGACACCAAGGCGACCGCGGGTTGAGGTTGTCGAGCGTAGACCTCAATCCCGATGCCGATCCGGGGGAACCTCAAAGGTGCCCAATGCGCCCAGCGGTCGGGGTGCCGGTGGTGTGTTTGGCGGCCGCTGGGTGGCGTCCCATCGACGGGGTCACAGGCTTCCACGAGGGCCCGGTGCTGCTGGCGTATGCCATCAACTGCGCTGGAGGTAGTCGAGTGGGTCGCTGCCGCTGCCGTCCTCGTAGAGGGCGAGGTGGAGGTGGCAGGCGGTGGAGAGCCCGGTGGTTCCGACGTAGCCGATGATGTCGCCCTTGTTGACTCTCTGTCCGTTGCGCACGGCGAGCTTGCTCATGTGAAGGTAGGCGGTCTCTACACGTTTGCCGTTGATGGTGCTGTGGTCGATGCGGATGTTGTTGCCCGAACTGCTGCTGTAGCCGGCTTTGGTGACTGTTCCGGACTGGGCGGCGTAGATGGGGTTTCCGCAGGCGCCGCCGATGTCGGCTCCGTTGTGCAGGCGAACGTAGCCGAGGATGGGGTGTTTGCGCATGCCGAACCCGGAGGAGACGCCACCGTTGGTGGGCCATGCGAACTCGGTGAGGTTGTTCAGGCGATCAACCTCTGCCTGGATGGCGTTGGCTTGCTCCGTTTCCCCACTGCGATGGTCTTGCAGCCGGGACTGCTGGGCTGCGGTCTGCACCAGGCGAGCGGCTTGGTGAAGGCTCGCGGCGCGCTGTTCGGCGAGTTGTCTTGTGGAGGGGGGGTCGGTTCTGGCGGTGCCGATCAGCGGTTGGCGTGCGGGTAGGTCCGCGGCGTGGGCTTGGTGGCTGAGTTCCACCGAGTTGCTCACAACGAGGAGCGTGGAGAGTGCCACCACGCTCATGGCGAGCCGTGCGAGCCGCCCCGCTTGACCGTCAGCCATTCTCCCCTCCCGGCAGCATGAGGATAGCCTAAGGTGCTCTCAGGTTCTACTCAGTCTATCGGTTCTCTGCACCGCCGGTGTGACCCCGTCAGCCGTGGCTGGCGTGGGTGAGGATCTGCTCAATCATGGCGCGGACGTGGTCATCCTCAAGATGGTAGGTCACATGACGGCCCTGGCGGTCGCCGGTCGCGAGGTTGAGGTGGCGGAGGATTCGCAGATGGTTGGAGACTGCGGTCTGGGAGAGACCGAGTTCGGCGGTCAGTTCGCCGACCGTGGCGGGTGACTGCAACAGCCGCGCGAGGATCAGGACGCGGGCGGGTGTCGCGAGACCGCCCATCACTTCCGCCACGCGTTCCGCTTCTGTCAGCAGCATCGTGGAACCTCCGAGCAGTTGGGCACCCTTGATCAAACCAGATCGGCGCCGACTCCGCACGCAGTCACGAGTCGACCATCACGTCACAATATCATGATATGATGCGATCATGAGTGTTATCGATCGTGACGGGTCTTCCGAGGATGCACATGGGGATGGCCGCTGGGAGTTGTGGTTCGCGATCGCCTCCGGGGTGGCGTACCTGTCGGGCCTGCTGACCGAGTTCGGCCTGGGGGCACCGGGGGCGGTGTTTGTGGGCCTGTATCTGCTGGCCTACTTCTTCGGCGGCTTCTTCACTGTGCGCGGGGCGTGGCGGTCGGTGCGACGGGGGCGTTTCGAGGTCGACTTCTTGATGATCGTGGCGGCGGTCGGGGCTGCTGCGGTCGGCAAGCTCGCCGAGGGCGCGGTGCTGTTGTTTCTGTTCAGCATCGGGCACGCGCTGGAGGAGTTCGCCATGGCGCGCGCGACCCGCTCGATCGAGGCGCTGGCCGAGCTTGCTCCGCGGACCGCGACCGTCCGGGTCGGGCAGGAAGCCACTGAGGAACGGCTGGTGGAGGAGCTCGTAGTGGGTGATGTGGTGGCGGTGCGCCCCAACTCGCGGGTTCCGGCGGACGGGTTCGTGAGTGTCGGGTCGACCGCGATCGATCAGTCCGCGGTGACGGGCGAGTCTATGCCGGTGGAGAAGGCGCCGGTGCCCAGTGTCGAGAAGGCGTTGGCGAACCCGGCGGCGATCTCTAGCGGATCCCGGGTCTTCGCCGGGACGGTCAACGGCCCGGGAGCCTTCGACATGGTTGTGACCGCCGCTGCGGCCGACACGACCTTGGCCAGGGTGGTCAAGCTGGTCAAGGAGGCCGACACAGCCCAGTCGCCGACGCAGCGCTTCATCGACCGGTTCCAGCGCTTCTACGTACCTGCCGTCATTGCGGCGGTGGCGGTCGTCTTCGTTGTGGGCGTCCTGTTCCTGCAGGAGCCCACGGTGGACAGCTTTTACCGGGCGATGCTGGTGCTGGTGGCCGCCAGCCCGTGTGCGTTGGCGATCGCGACCCCGGCGGCGGTACTGGCGGGGGTGGCTCGGGCGGCCCGCGCCGGGGTCCTTGTCAAGGGCGGGGCGCCGCTGGAGAGTCTCGGCAAGGTTGAGGCGATGGCCTTCGACAAAACCGGCACCCTCACCTGGGGCCACCCGACCGTGACCGACACCATCGCGGCGCACGGGGCCACAACCGCAGAACTCAGCGCGGTCGCCCTGGCCGTGGAGGCCTTGAGTGACCATCCGTTGGCGACCGCCGTGGTCCGTGATCTCGCTGGGCTTGTGCCTGACAACGCCCGGCTGACCGCTGCCGATCTGGAGGCGGTCACCGGCCGTGGCGTGCGGGCTGTCGTCGACGGCCGCCCCACTCTCATGGGCAGTCTTCGGATGCTGTCCGAAGCCGGCGCCGAGCCCCCCGCCGACCTGGTAGCAGCCGTAGAGCAGCTCCAGTCCGAAGGCCGCACGACGATGCTGGTGCTGCATGGTGAACGGTTCCTAGGCGTGATCGGTGTCATGGACGCACCCAAGCAGGAGGCCCGGGACACCCTCGAAGTGTTGCGCACGGCCGGGGTGGGTGAACTCGTCCTCATCTCCGGCGACAACCAGCAGGTCGCCGAAGCGGTCGGCCGTTCGGTGGGCATCGACCGCGCCTTGGGAGAGCTGCTTCCGCAGGACAAGGTGGCCGTGATCCGCGAACTCGGCCGCGAGAGCAGGATCACCTGCATGGTCGGCGACGGCGTCAACGATGCGCCGGCCATGGCCAACGCCAGCGTGGGCATCGCCATGGGGGCCGCCGGCTCCGCAGTGGCGCTGGAGACCGCCGACATCGCCTTGATGGCCGACGACCTCGGCCGGGTCCCGTTCATGCTGCGGCTGAGCCGGGCGACCACCCGCTTGATCCGGCAGAACCTGATCGCCGCACTCGCGATTGTCGCCGCCCTCGTGCCGGCCAGCCTGGTCGGGCTGGCGATGGGGCCGATCGTGTTCATCCACGAGGGCTCCACCGTGCTGGTCGTCCTCAACGCCCTGCGGCTGCTGCGGTTCGACAACAACCGCGACCACCACGGCATCGTCCACGAGGACAAGCCCAACCGGCAGGCCGGCGACTCGCCCGCGCCCCGCGTGAAGCTGACGGGCCGGCCGTGACCCGGGCCTCCAACCCGGTCGCAGGGGCAGGATCGTCAAACCTGCCTAGGCGGCGGCGGTGAGCGAACCGCACGTGTCCAACTCCTTGGGCTCGCCGGTCTCGGCGGATCCTCCCACCGCGCGCACCTCTGGGCTCGCGGTGGCCGCCCTGATCGCGGGCGGGACGGTGCTGCTGGATCAGGGCAGCAAGGCTCTTGCTCGGTCCGTATTGCGCCAGGACGCGCGCCTACCAATGCTTGGTGACCTGCTCGGGCTGCAATTGGCGTTCAACCCGGGCACGATCCTGTCGCTCGGGTCAGGGGCGACCTGGGTCTTCACCGTCGTGGGTGTGGTCGCGGTGGTTGTCCTGGGACGGCTGGCCGCCCGCGCGCGGTCGAAGGGCTGGGCTGTCGCCCTTGGCCTCATCTGGGGCGGGGCGCTGGGAAACCTGGTCGACCGACTCCTCGGCGAGCCGTCGTTCGGACGCGGTCGCGTGACGGACTTCCTGGCCTACGGCGAACTGTTCGTCGGCAACCTCGCTGACATCGCCCTCGCGGTCGGCGTCGCTGCCGCCTTGCGCCTTGCGTGGCGCGACAGCCGCAGCCGGCCACCGGCGCCGGACCATCGGGTCATCGACACCCGGTCGATAGTGGGGGACGCGACTGGCGCTGGCCTGCCGCAGCCGCCCGGTCAGGTCAGCTCGGGGCCTTCTGGGCGCGGGCTAGACTGACCCCGGCAGGCCGAGGAGCGCTGATGAGAACACGTCGACACCGCAGTGCGTGGAGCGCTGTCGTATTGACCGCAGTCGGTGGCGCCAACCTCGCCGCCGCCGCCGCCGCGAGCGGGAGCGTGAGCGATACGACCTGCTCGCCGCAGGTTCCGCTGTTGGCCTCGCTGGGTGTGCACCTGGACGTGTTGGCCGAGTCACGGCTGTGTCCGGAGCACTCTTATCTGCCGGGCAGCAATTACGGCGTCGCGGTGCAGCTGTGGGTGCTGGTATCGACCTCCACCCTGGTTGCTGGCGCGGTCGGGGTATTGATGGCGCTCGGCGCCGGCCTGTGGGCTCGTCGGGCGTTCCGCAAGGTTCGTGACTGGCTTCGCCAGCGGCTGCCGGCTCGCGGCTTCCATGCCCCGGTGGTGGCCATCGCGACCGTTGCGGCGCCCGCGCCGCAATGTATGGACGTGCGCTTCGGCCTTTACCGGCCGTTGCAGCGGCGCGGCCCACCGGTGTCGTCCTGCTGATCTAGCCCCTTCCATACAGCCGGCCGGCGCGACCGCGCCGTGCGGGCTGTGCTGCGCACCCGCATGTCATGACATCGCGGGCGCAGCCAACGACATCAGAGAGCGACCCTTCCATGCCCTATCCAGCTGACCTGCTGGAACGTGCCCACCGGTTCCGGCAGACCGACCGGTGGATCTTCTCCACCATGCTGTTCTCCGCCTGCCTGAGCCTGTACTCCTCCTTCGTCCTGGCCACCGACGCGATCCGGCTCGCCGCCGACCCCAAGATCGCCCTCCCCTGCAACATCAACGAAGTCATCAGCTGCAGCGTTGTGGCGCGCTCCTGGCAGGCAGGCCTGTTCGGGTTCCCGAACGCCTTCCTCGGCCTGATGGCCGAGCCTGTGGTGATCACCATCGCCGTCGCCAGCCTGGCCGGCGTGCGGTTCCCACGGGCGTTCATGCTCGCCGCCCAACTCGTCTACACCCTCGGGCTCACCTTCGCGTACTGGCTCTTCTTCGAATCCACCTTCGTCATCGGAGCACTGTGCCCCTGGTGCCTAGTGGTGACCGTGTCGACCACCCTGGTGTTCGCCTCCCTCACCCACGTCAACATCCGCGACGGCAACCTCTACCTACCCCGGCCGGTCCACAACGCAGCCAACGCAGGCCTCCGCATGGGGCTCGACCTGCTGCTCGTCGTGCTGTGGCTCACCGCCATCACCACGCTGGTCGTCACCAAGTACGGCCCAGCACTTGTCAGCTAACCCCACACCAGTGACGCCTCGCCGGAGCCGGTCGAACCCCTGACCGCGGGCTCCCCGGACCGCCACCCTCACCAACATCCACCGACCAGTACAAGCCATCAGGAGACCGACATGAGCAAGAACGACAGACGCCCCCAGGGACGGACGACTCCCGAGGACCAGACCAGAGCCAGCACCGAACGACGAGTCAGGAGGATTGTGCTCGTCGTGATTGGCGTCGTCCTGGTGGCGGGCTGGGCCTACGCCGGCTTCCAGCTCACCCGCCCCCAGGAGGCCGCCATCGCCACACCGACACCGTCGACCACCTCATCGGCCGACCTCACGGTGCGGGAGGACTCCCGTCGGCTCAACGACCTCCCCAACGCAAAGGTGACCTTCGTGGAGTTCCTGGACTTCGAATGCGAAGCCTGCGGCGCCGCCTTCCCCGCCATCGAGGAGTTGCGCCGGACCTATGGGAACCGGGTCAGCTTCGTGATCCGCTACTTCCCCATCCAGAGCCACTTCAACGCCCTGCGCGCTGCCCGCGCCGTCGAGGCCGCCGCCCAGCAGGGCCAACTCGAAGCCATGTACACCAAGATGTATTCAGCCCAGACCGAATGGGCCGAACAGCAGGTCCCCAAGGACGACGTCTTCCGCGGCTACGCCCAAGAACTCGGCCTGGACATGGCCACGTGGGAGGCCGCCTACAACGCCACCGCCACCACCGACCGCATCCAAAGCGACGTCCAGGACGGCACCAGCATGGGCGTTCAGGGAACCCCGACCTTCTTCCTCAACGGCAAGCTCATCGAGCCCCAGTCCTTCGGCGAACTGGAGACCCTAATCCAGCAGGCCCTCGCCGAATAGCCCACGAGAACCGGTCAGCGAACCATGGAACGAGCAATGGACACCTCACGTCGCAGCCTGATCGGCGGCGGCCTGGCAATCACCGGGACGTGGCTGCTGGGCGGCTGCGTCCCGGCCCGCACTCGCTCCGGGCCGGACGGCGCGTCCCTGCAGCCAACCATGCCCTACCCGACCCCGCCCCGGCTCGCCCCCGCCGCCGGTGGCACCGTGGTGGAGAAGACGTTGCGGGCAGCCCCGACCACCGTCGATCTGGGAGGGCTGCTGGTCGACACCTGGGCCTACAGCGATGTCATGCCAGGACCCGGCCTGGACGCGCGGGTGGGAGACCTGCTGCGGATCACCCTGGACAACCAATTGCCCGCCGACACCAGCCTCCACTGGCACGGGCTCGCGCTGCCCAACGGTGTCGACGGCGCGCCGGGCATGACCCAGAACTCGATCGCCCCCGGCGGCCGCCACCTGTACGAGTTCGTCGCGCAGCGTCCGGGCACCTACCTCTACGGCGCCCACGTCGGTGTCCAGCTCGACCGCGGCCTGTACGCCTCGCTGACCATTGCCGACCCGGCCGAGCCCGGCGACTACGACGACGAGTGGATCGTGGTCCTCGATGACTGGGTCGACGGGACCGGCCGCACCCCCGACGATGTGCTGCGAGCGCTCACCGCGACCCGGCCGACGACCTCGGCCCAGACGGGCAGCACCAGCACCGCCCCGTTTGGCGACCCGGGCCGCGTCAACTACCCCTACTACCTGGTGAACGGCGCCCTGCCCGCAGCACCGGTCAGCTACCGCGGCCGACCGGGCCGCCGGCTGCGGCTGAGGGTGATCAACGCCGCTTCCGACACGATCTTCACCCTCGCTGTCGGCGGGCATCGGCTGACCGTCACCCACGCCGACGGCTTCCGGGTGGCGCCACGTGAGACAGCGGCGCTCCACATCGGCCAGGGCGAGCGTTACGACCTGCTGGTCAACCTCGGCGATGGTGTGTTCCCGCTCGTCGCGAGACCTTGGCGTCGACCCGGGCAAGCCATGGCCCTTATCCGTACCACCACCGGCATGGCACCAGCCGTTGGTCGGCTACCCGAGTTCACCAAGCCGGTACTCCAGGCTACCGAACTGACCCCGGACGACTCGGCCCGGCTGCCCGGCCGCCCCACCGATGTGTTCGCCCGGCTTCGCCTCGGCGGTCAGGCCGATCCGTATGGGTGGACCATCAACGGGGCACCGTTCGGACGCAACAACCCGATCACCGTGTTCCAGGGCCAGCGGCTGCAACTGGATGTCACCAATGCCACAACCAGCGCCCATCCCCTGCACCTGCACGGACACACCATGGCCATGCCCAACGGGCTACGGAAGGACACCGTCCTGATACCTCCCAGTACCACCATCCCGCTCCAGCTGGACGCCACCAATCCCGGGGCATGGAGCATCCACTGCCAGAACCCCTACCACGCCGAAACAGGGATGGCGATCGCCCTGGAGTACCGGTGACAACGAACCCGACACCGACCGGACGCCAAGACCCGGCAACGAGTCGCCAAGCAGACCCGAGGGCGCGCAAGGCCCAAGCCGGCAGCCACGAAGAGCGGCCGGAGCGAACCGCTGCTTCGGACGACATCGCCGACTTCGTGCGACTGGTGGCCAGTGACCATGACGCCACTGTCGGTCCGCGGACCGTCGTGCGCGAACTGACGCAGCAAGGTCGGCGCCAACCCGGCCCGGACCACGCACAGCTGTACACCTGCGCCGGAGTCGTCGTGAAGCTCCACCCTCGCGGAACCGACGTCGTCCTCCTCGCCCGCCGGTTGCAGAGCATGGCCCGACCGGGCGTCAGCCGTTTCTGGATCCAGCCGCTGCGCGCCCTGCCGATGCCCGGACCACGAGGGCGGCTGGCCACGACCTGGCCGCACGTCGGCGTGCTCACACCCACCGACCAGCCGCCCTGGACACAGCTGGGAACACTGCTCGCCAGACTGCACCAGACCCCGCCCTCTCGGCCCGGCGCTCCGCCCTCCGGCGCGCCCGCCCGCCTCGCACGAGCAACCGCCCACCTCCGCCAGCACACCGGCGAGAACCTGGACTGGCTCGCAGAACTTGGCGATGGCCTGATCCGACAGCTACGCCAGCCGTCTCGCACCACGCTGATCCACGGCGACCTCCACCTCGGGCAACTGGGCCGCCCGCCCGAGGGTAGCTGGAAGCTACTCGATCCGGACGACACTGGCATCGGCGACCCGGCCTGGGACCTCGCACGTCCTGCCGGCTTGTGGGCGGCGGGACTACTCGACGACGCCTCCTGGAACGCTCTCCTCACCGCGTATCGAGACGCTGGCGGCGCCGCAGTACCACCCACCGGCGACCCCTGGGCGAACCTCGACCTGCCGGCCCGCGCGGCAACCCTGATCGCAACCGTCCAGGCGCTCCGCTCACCCGAGCACCCAGACATGACTTGCGTGCTCGTCCAGGCGTGCCGCAGGATGCTTGGCCATTGACCACGTCGACGCAGTCGTCACAGGGCACCACCCGGGCCATCTTTGGGGGAATCGGACGGGTTCGCTTGAAGTCGGAGGACTACCTGCAACGACTGGGCAGGCACGGGCGTGGAGCGCGGTGCGAGGAACGCACTGCTCTGGTGGTGGCAGCCGCCGGCCCGCTGACCGGTGGCGCCACCGTGCTGCCACGCGCCCCTTCCTGGCGCGTCAGACCCGGACCTGCCCACCCCGACTGCGACCGTCAACCATGGCAGTTCCCCGGGCGCCCGGCTCTGGTCCGTGCCTTCGGGTGCGGTTCGCCGGAACCGAGCTCACGCTGTCACCGTTCACCTTCTACTACTCAGGCGCCGGCGGCGGCAGCGTCTGCGTGGACGGCTTCGACATCTACCCGCCTTCAGTCGGGTGGCCAGAAGTGCTGTTCGTCTACGTCCCGGTCCCTGTCTTCGACGAGCTGACGGTGAGGCAGTCGAGCGGGATGGACAAGAGCCCGACCAGCATCAACGCGCGCACCGAAGCCTCGGGCGGCGGCTGGTGGGTGGTCCGCCCGCGGGGCCTGCCCGGCGACCACCGGGTGAGCGTCTTCGCCTCGGGCCACGGCGGCGAAATGGTCGCCGACCTGCTCTGGCAGACCCCGTCCGACCAGGCGATCCCCGAATCCACGGCGCAGATCGCGGTCATCGCCGACGACGGACGCCCAGACTCCTTCGGTGTCGAGTTGTCTGTGGGCGGCCTCGCCACCTCACCGGTACAGGCCTCGGCGATCATCTCGCTCACGGCAGCCAACGGACGCTCGCTCTCGTTCGAGGCGACCAATCCCCGCATCGGCTGCGGCCCGGCCGGCTCGGTGTGGTGGAATGGCCCGGCCGGCAAGGGCAAACAGTCCGCGACGCTGGGCGACTTCCAGTCCACCGTGCAGGTCGATCTCACCCTCGATGGCGTCACCCACGGCGCGAGCGCCACTTTCCGCCGACGATCTGCCCGACCCGGCCAGCAGGCTCCTGCCGCTGCAGTTCGGACCCGCCGTTACGCTGGCTGGCCCCACCAATCTCAAGGAGTTTCGAGACAGCTGCTAGTTCGTCAATGTCAACGAACATGTCCTCAAGACCTTGGGCCTGCTGAACTCACCGACGTCACCAATGGTCAGTCAAGGTCGAAAGATGAAGTCGCTTGAGGACGAGTGCGGCCGGAAGAAGGATTGCTCTATGGTGAGCAGCCCAACGATCACCACAACGACCAGCTGCCGCTTGGGCGGTGCCCGCCAGCCTGCGCACCTGACTCAGCCCGTGCTGCCGCTGGGGTGGGCTGTCGTGACCTCGGCCTTGGCTGGCTTGGCGCTGGACACAGCGTTCCCTGAACTCGGCTGGTGGCCGATCGCGCTTGTCAGCGTCACCCTGGCCTTGATCGCTCTCACCGGCCGCCGGGCAGGCGGGGCCCTTCTGGTTGGTCTGGTCTACGGCGGTGCCTTCTACGTGACTCACCTGAGTTGGGCGGGACGGTTTCTGGGTCCGCTGCCGTGGCTCGGTCTGGCTGGCGTGCAGGCGCTGTTGTTCGCCGTGGGAGCGGTACCGATCGCGTTGGCCTTCCGGTGGTCCACGCGGGCGCTGCGCGGCCGGTGGGGTCAGGTGGTGGTCGTCCCGCTTCTGGTCGGAGGGTTGTGGACGCTGCGCGAGACCGTCATGGGCAGTTGGCCCTACGGCGGATTCCCCTGGGCTCGCCTGGGGATGAGCCAGGCGACCAGCCCCTTCGCCGAAGCGGTCTCGTGGGTAGGTGTGACCGGAATGTCGTTCATGATCGCGACCGTCTGTGCGGGGATCGGCCAGTGGTGGCGGGTCGGTCGCGGGCGTGACTGGCGAGGCCTGGTCATGCCCGCCGCGGTGATCGGCTTGCTTCTGGTTGTGCCGCAGTTCCCCACCACACCGGCTGGTGAGTTAACCGTCGGATGGGTGCAGGGCAACGGGCCAGCCGGCTACTTCGACGCCGCTGCCCCTGGTGCGATGCTCACCGCACAGACCGCCGCAAGCATTCCGCTGATCGGCCAGCCGGTGGATGTGCTGGTCTGGCCCGAAGGAGGGGTAGACAGTGACCCACTCAACGACGCGGGGACCGATGCAGCGCTCGATGAGCTGTCCCGCCAGGCTTCGGCACCCTTGCTGGTGAACGCTGCAACCCGTCGCGGGGGGAACACCTACAACACGTCCCTGCTCTGGCCGGCCGCCGGCGGCGTAGTCCAGCTGTTCGACAAGGCCAACCCGGTCCCGTTCGGTGAGTATGTGCCCGACCTATGGTTCTACCAGCGCATCGCACCGGACCTGATCGGCCTGATCGGACGCGAGTACACCCCCGGCACCAACTCCCCGTATGTCAGCCTGAACGGGGTCGGGGTGGGATTGGCGATCTGTTTCGACGTGATCTTCGACGACGTCATCTGGCGGGGTGCCCAGGACGGGGCTCAGCTGTACCTGCTTCAGTCCAACAACGGCGACTTCCGCGGCACCGACGAGAACCTGCAACAGGCTGCCTTCGCCCGGATGCGCGCAATCGAGACCGGTCGCGGCGTCGTGAACGTCTCCACGACGGGCACCAGCCAGGCCTTCGCCCCCGACGGCACACTCCTCGATGAGCTCCCCGCCGACACCGCCGGCGCTCGGGTCACCACCATCCCACTCCGCACCGGACTGACCCCCGCGGTCGCTCTCGGCCCGTGGCTCGCCGGTCTCCTGGCCACGACCAGCCTGCCCGGCCTCCTGTTGCTCGGGTTCGCAGCCCGGCGGTGAGGCTACCGCAGATCCCGGTCCTCGATCCGGCCTGTCCCGGCTACCGGGGAGCTCGCGAAGGGTTCGCTCCATTCTTGGGACGAATCTGCAGCCCGCCATCCGCGCAGCGCACTTGTCGCCGACGCCCGCGCTGAGGCATCTGAAGTCCGTGGCCTCCACAGGACCCGCTGCCGAGTACCTCTTGCCGGCCGGGGGTGCCGCCGAGCCATCGTGGGACGTGTCGGGCGTAGCGTCGGTACTCGTCGCCGAAGGTGGCTTCCAGAGCCGCTTCTTCGGGCGGGATCTGGAGCCTGTCCATCCAGACCACGAATCCCGCCAACGGAACCAGCCCCGGCAGCGATCGACGCGCAACGGCATGCGCCAGCAGAACCCCGGCCATCCCGACATACATCGGATTCCGCGTCACGGCATTCGGCCCGGTCACCACCAGAGAGGTTGCTCGCCCAGGAACAAGTGGATCCACTGTCGTGCGTTGGCGCCGGAAGCCGACCAGGCTCCCGATCAGCAGCCCGAGCGCCAGCGCCGCCACCAGTGCCGACTCAATCACGGACATCGCCGACGTCCGCCGACCGCGGGCAAGGAGGAGTTGGGCTGCCGCCGCCGCGGCAAGAACCGCGACGGGCGGAGCCTTCGCGAACGTCCTGGTCCGTCCGCGTCTGCCGTTCGGGGAGTGCTCGTTCACCGATCCTCCGCCCTGGATCGTGCTAGTGCGTCGCGGCTAACTGGAAAAGAAGAGCCCAGCCAGTCCACCCTTGCGGTATCGGCGGTCGCCGTGTTTGCCCCACGCCGGGCCGTAACCGGGCATCGGGGGTGGCTGGTTGAGGAACCGGCCTTCCATCTGGGTGAGCTGTTCGAGTTCGCCGAAGTCGAGGAAGAGTCCGCGGCAGTTGCCGCACTGCTCCAACTGGATGCCGTTGCGTTCGTAGGTGCGCATGGCGCCGTGGCACTTGGGACACACCAGCGCGGTCGCAGGAGGCTGCTGCCCGGGATCGGGATATGGCTCGTACGGAGGGGGGTCCTTTGGGTAGGTCATGTGCCAAGCATGCCGCCCCAACACAAACGGCCAGACGCGCACGCCGCTCGGGTTGGCTGGCGGGATCGAAGGGGCGTTAACGGACCGGGAGTAGCCGCTGGCTTGCAGAAACACCTGAAGCCGCAGCGGAGAATTGTGTGGCTCGTCCAACATGAGTCTGTGCGTGGACACACCCGGGAACCATTGGAGAAGCTGAACTGCGAAGGGGAGTAGTTCCGCCGAACCCTGGTTCGGACGCGGTGCGTCGACATGCTGGCGGTCATTCTGATCCGCCCGGAGTAGTACCTCACATTGGGAGGCGAACGAGACCTTCGGCCATATCGCCGTGGCCGAGGGCAGACCCCTCGGCTACGGCATCACCTGGAGACTCCCGATGCCTGCTGCCCTTGTCCGTCGGATCCTGTTGTGTCTGCTCATCGCGGTGCCCGCGATCACCACCCGCGTGCTCGGGATGGTATTCCCGCCTGTGGTGGCGGTGCTCGTCTTCGGCGCCGCCGTGGTGGCGGCTGCGTTCCTGCTCGCCTGGGCCGCCGAGGCCGCCCAAAAGGATATCTCCGGCGCCTTGGCGATCGCCTTGCTGGCGCTGATCGCCGTCCTGCCGGAGTACGCCGTCGACCTGTACTACGCCTACCGGTCCGGCTCCGACCCGTCCTACCGGCACTTCGCCGCCGCGAACATGACCGGGTCGAACCGGCTGCTGCTCGGCTTCGGGTGGCCCCTGGTCGTGATCGTGGCACTCGTCGTCGCCCGCCGTGCTGCCCGCCGGGACGGAGCAGTCGTCCCGAGCGCCCTGGTGCTGCCTCGTGACAGCCGCCGTGACATCGGCTTCCTCGCGATCCTGGGCGTGATCGCCTTCGCGATTCCGCTGATCGGCAGCATCCCGCTGTGGTTCGGGGTGGGTCTGATCGCCCTCTTCGGCCTCCACCTGTGGCGGGCCGGGCAGGCCCAGAGTGTTGAGGAGGAGGAGTTCATCGGCGCGGCAGCCCTCATCGCCGACCTGCATTCCACCGCCCGTCGGGTGCTCGTAGTCGCGATGTTTCTCGGCTCCGGCGCAGTGATCTTGGCCTCAGCCGAGCCGTTCGCAGAAGCTCTCGTTGCATCCGGTTCTGCGCTCGGTGTCGACAGCTATTTCCTGGTCCAGTGCTCGCGCCGCTAGCCTCGGAGGCCCCGGAGTTCATCATCGCGGTGATGTTCGCCGTGCGCGGGAAGGGAGCGGCCGCCATCGGCGCCCTGATCGCCTCGAAGGTCAACCAGTGGAGCCTGCTGGTCGGGTCGCTGCCGGTGGCGCACTTCCTGGGCGGCGGCCCCTCCTCGCTGGCCCTGGACGCCCGCCAGATCGAGGAGTTCACGCTGACCGCCACCCAGACCCTGCTCGGCGTGGCGATCATCCTCGCGCTGCGGTTCCACTGGTGGCCCGCGATCGGGCTCGCCCGCCCTGTTCGGCGTCCAGTTCCTGGTCACCGACACCACCGGCCGCTATTTCCTGAGCGCCGTCCACCTCGTCCTCGCGGCCGCGTTCTTGATCGCGCACCGTCGGGACATCCTGCGCACGCTCGTGGCACCCTTCCGTGACGAGCCGCCGATCGACGAGGACCAGTCGAAGGTCGCGGTCGGAGCACGCGCCTAGGGCGCGTTGCTAAACCCCGGTGCTGATAATCCATCGGCGTACACCACCTGATCATCATCACGGACCAGCCGGGTGATCTCGTCCAGGTCGTGCACGCTCGCCGCCGTGACGCTGACCGAGTGCACCAGGCCGGTCCCGGCATCAACCCCGGCATGGGCCTTCATCCCGAAGTACCACTGATTACCCTTCTTAGTCTGACGCATCTGGGGATCCCGGGTACCCGAAGTGTTCTTCGTCGAGGAGGGGGCGGCGATGATCGTGGCGTCCACGATGCTGCCCCCGCGCATCATCAGCCCATCAGCCTCCAACTTGGCGTTGAGGACGGTGAACATCTTCTCGCCCAGCTTGTGACGCTCCAGCAGGTGCCGGAAATGCAGCAGCGTGGTCGCGTCCGGAACCTGCTGGCCGCGACCGAAGTCGAGCCGCATGAACTGACGCATCGCGAACGAGTCGTTGATCTGGTCTTCCACCCCCTTCATCGGACAAGTGGAACCACACCTGCAACAGGCACATCCGCAGCATCGTCTCCAGGCCCACCGCCCGCCTGCCCCGCTTGTTGGAGAAGTAGTGCGGCTCGATCAGCTTGACCCAGTCAGCCCACGGCACGACCTGGTCCATCCGGTTTAGGAACTCTTCCCGCCTTCGGGGTACGGCGACGCTGCGTGTACTCGACATCGGACAAACTCGGCTGGAACTCGGTCACAATAGCATTTTGCCTAGCCAACAGCACAATCCAGGGCCACGACACAGGACAAACGCCCCAAACCCGACAACCGAGACTCGCTCATTGATCAGCGTTTCCCTAGCATGGGGGCAATGAATCGCGCCCCCGTCACCCGCATGGTCGAGGACTACGTCACCTTGATCTGGAAGGCCCACGAGTGGCCCGGTGGTCAACCCACCACCACCGATCTGGCCGCCCAACTGGGCGTCACCCCCTCGACCGTGTCGGCGAACCTCAAACGGCTCGCCCGGGACGGATTGATCTCCTACCAGCCCTACGGCTCCATCGACCTGACCGACGACGGACGTACGATCGCCGTCGACATCGTTCGCCGCCACCGCATCCTGGAGACCTACCTCGTACAACGACTAGGCCTGTCCTGGGACCAGGTCCACGACGAGGCCAACCGGTTGGAACACGCCGCCTCCGACCTGGTGCTCGACAGGATGGACGCCGCCCTCGGCCACCCCACCCACGACCCACACGGCGCCCCCATCCCCGACGTCGATGGACGGATTCCATCCGACCACAGCCAGGCGTTGGGCGAGGCCGAACCCGGCAATCGCGTGCAGGTTCTGCGAGTATGCGACCGCTCGCCCGACATCCTGCGCTACCTCACCGAGCACGGCATCTCCGTTGGTACCTGGCTGACCGTCACCGAGATCAACCCTGCTGCCGCGGCTGCCTGGCTCAGCATCAACGACACCCCTGTCGAACTCAGCGTCCACGCAGCGACCGCTGTCCGCGTGAGCCCCACCGCCGAGCGCCGTCCCTCTGCACCATCACCGGCGCGCTAGACAGAAGCAGCCACTCATGGGGACATTCCGCGCCCGACCAGGCACGAGCACCGACCCGGGCAAACCAGACTCAGCGGGGTCTTCCGTCACCTTCGCCGGGCAACTCAGCCGCCCCGGAGGAAGGACGACAGCGCTATTCGGCATCGTCGTGGCGTTCGCTGTCTACTTCCTTCTCACCCCGTGGATCTCGCTTGCAGTAACCGCGGCTGCCCACGCATTGGTCGCGCCCGACGTCCCCTTCGCCGACTTCCGCACATCCGCCACCAGGTACGAGACACCCGCCGGACTTGCCGCGAACGGCGTGGCGATCGCCGCGCTATTGGTGTGTTGCTGGCTGTTGATGACGCTGTTCCATCGCGCACCGTTCGGACAATTATCCTCCGTCGAGCAGCGCCTTCGCCCAGGTTATCTGGTCACCTGCCTCGCGATTGCGGCTGTCGTCGTTCTTGGCGGCACACTGGTGGTCGGGAGCCTCCGGGGTGAGCCGCTCCAGTTCGCACCGCAGGAGGGGTGGTGGGCTTTCCTCGTCGTGGTGGCGATCGTCACTCCTTGGCAGTCCGCAGCCGAGGAGTATCTCTTCAGGGGCTACCTATTACAGGCAGTGACCGGAGTCACCACGAACCCCTGGATTGGAGTCGTAGCCTCATCCCTACTGTTCGCCTCGCTCCACGGCAGCCAGAATGCAGCTCTCCTGCTGGACAGATTCGCGTTCGGAATGCTTGCCTCGTGCCTCGTGATTCTCACCGGCGGCCTCGAGGCCGGGATCGCAGCCCACATCGTCAACAATGTCGGCGCTTACTCGATCGCCGCGCTGACGTCGAGTGTCGCGCAACTGCGAGCGACTCAGGAGGTTACCTGGGCGGACGCACTCACCAATTTGACCATCTTCGCAGTCTTCGCTCTGGCCGCCACGGCTGCGTGCCGCCTCCTTCAACTGCCGAGGACCACCAACTACCCCTTGGCGCAGCCCAACGGACCAGTTGCGGCAACTCGATCACCACGATAACCCGCTGCGATGGATCGCTACACGCCGTGAGGGGCGGGAAACGGGTGAGTCCCATAGCGCGGCTGGGGCGCGGCAATGGGTCACGCACAGGTGGGGCCAACCCACCACCATCGTAGGGCCAAGTCGAGTTGACATACTCAATCCTCAAGCAGCCCATGGGCGAGGCGGCCAACGGCACGGCCGGCGGGTCGTCGTTGCTCTGTAGTTGTCCTTGATGCTGCTCGGGCCATGCCCGCGGTGACGTTGGCCGTCGCCGCCTCAGATGCGGCCCCGCCATTGACTGTCATCATCTCGGGATCGACGAGTGCCTACTTCTTGACGTATTCGAGCGGGTCGCTGCCCACCCCGTCCTTGTAGAGCGACAGGTGAAGGTGGCAGGCGGTTGACAGCCCGGTGCTGCCCACGTAGCCGACCAGATCGCCCTTGTCGACGCGTTGGCCGATCTTCACGACGAACCGGGTCATGTGCAGGTAGGCGGTCTGGATGTTGTTTCCCTCGATCGTGCCGTGGTCGATGCGGACGTTGTTGCCAGAGCCCCCGCTGTAGCCGGTTCCCGTTTTGACGACAATGCCGGATTGTGCCGCGTAGATCGGATTGTTGCACGCACCACCGATATCGGCGCCGTTGTGCAGCCTGCGGGTCTTCAGAATAGGATGAATGCGCCACCCAAATCCCGATGAGACGCCACCCTCAGTCGGCCACAAGAACGTGCTGAGGTTCCGCAGGCGCGTGATCTCTGTCTTGATCAGAGAAGTCTGCGACGCCTCGCGTTTGTGGTGCGCGGCCAAGAGCGTGGCTTCGAGCTGGATTTCGATGGCGCCACTGCCGTCCTCGAGGGCCGCTTGGCGTTCCGCGGCAAGGTCGGCAATGGTGACTTCGGGATCGGAATCGCCAGCGATGGTCTTCGCGGTGACTGGAATGATCAAGGAGTTGGCGGCGAAGGAGGGGACGATCGCCACGGATCCGAGCAGGGTCACGGCGGCGGTCGCGCCTACCAGTGCCGGGCTCAGTGCCGCCCAGACCCGGTTCCGACGGGGTCGATGGCGGGCGAGGGCGGGCGGGAGGGTTTCGTCCTGGTAGGCGTAGCGGGGTGGAGCGCCAACCCGACGGCTCATCTTGCGCAACACCCCTCCGAAAGCTGAAGTACTGCTTAAGAGTCTATCAGCAGTTTCTCATATAGAGTAGTCGGAGGTGCGTTAATCACTCAGCTGTCGGTTCCGAGACTGCCGGGTGCGTGCTGTTTCGTTGAGGATTCGACCACGAGGGCATCCGCCTGATGGCACCCGCCGGGGCGCCTCGCGAGGCGATGCGACCGGCGCCACCTTGCCGACTTGTGGATCAGGAGGACCGCAGTCACGGCGCCGATCGCGATGACAGCAGCGAGGCCCGGCTGAGGTCCCCGGCTCGCGAGGACGGCGAAGACGCCGACGCCACCCGCTACTGCCAGGAGCGCCGGGGGGATGACTCGGAGTCGTCGGCACGACCGCCCCAACAGCGCCCTCACGTCCGGCTACTGTCCCAGGCGTGCCTTGATTTCTGTCATGAGCGCTTGGGGATCCAGCCACATTGATGGGTATTCGCCATACCAGCGCTGGACCCCTTGGGCGTCGATGAGGACGAAGCTGTGCCCCGGCAATTCGGCGTGCATCCCTTTACCGAGGGTGCCGTAAGCTTTGGACGCCTTGCCGTCGTCGAGAAGGAATGGGGTGGTGACACCGTAGCGGTTCATGTCGGCGGTGATTTCGGCCTTGGAGTTCATCACGATCGGGAGGACGGTGATGCCGAGGGCGTCGAAGGCGGCCTTGTTCTTTTCGATGGATGACATTTGCATGAGGCAGGCGCCGCAACCGGCGCCTTCGTTGAAGTAGAGCAGGACGGGCTTCCCGCGGAGTGTGGAGAGGGTGACGGATGTTCCGCTGGTTGTCGCCATGGTGAAGTCGGGTGCGGTTGTGCTGGTTGTGGCCGTGGTGGTCTGGGAGGTGATCAGCATGCCGGCAATGATCGCCACCACTGCTACCGCGGCGGACCAGGCGAGCCAGCGGCGCCAGGTTCGTCGCCGCTTGTCTGCGGTCGCGGCGGCGCGCTGGCGGGCGTGCAGCTCTTGGCGGGCGTTGTTGGTGCTCATGGTGTTGTTCCTTGTTCGCGAAGTGGTTTCAGTGGTTCGAAGGCTCGGTGGTGGACGGCCGCGACGGTGGAGGGGCTTCGACCGGCCCGGTGAGCGCATGGTCGGACGGCCGGCGCACCCGCTGACGCCCGACGAGGGTGCCCCAGACGAAGACGCCGGCGACGAGCAGTAGGCCGAGGCCGAGGATCGGTTCGGGCACGGGCTGGAGCCAGGTTTCGATTTGGGCGAACCAGGTGGCGAGGCCGCGTCCGATGGCTACCTGCACGTCGGGACCGCTGGTCATCTGGCCGGTGTTGGCCAGGTAGATGATGAAGACGCCCATGATGGCGAAGCCGATGGCGACGGTGAGATTCACGGTGTTGGTGGCCAGCGTCCAGCGGCCCAGGCGGAGCCGGACGGGCTTGGCGACCAGTGGCTTGTTGCGCAGGCCGGTGGCGTCCCAGACCAGGGCCATGACGAACAGCGGGAAGACCATCCCGAACACGTACGCCAGGCCGAGGGCGACGCCCCCGACGGGGTTGCCGGCGAGCGCGGAGAGGGTCATCACGCCGACCAGGACCGGCGCGCAACAACTGGATGCGATGCCGCTGAAGACGCCGAGGGCGAAGAAGCTGGCACCGTCACCACGGGCGGTATCGGGCGCACGGAGGAAGTTCGGGAGGCTCCACATGCGCCCGAACAGTGTGAAGCCGGCCAGCACGAGCATCAGGATTCCGCCGGCCCAGTAGAGCACCGAGTGGTACTTGGCAATGGCTGCCGCGATCAGGCTGACGCCGACGGTGATCGGCACGAGCACGACGGCGAGACCGGCCGCGAAGAGAAAGGTGAGGGGCAGCAGCCGCCAGCGGCGGTTCTTCACCGCGCCGGCCAGGTAGCTCGGTGCGAGGAACACGATGCAGCACGGGGCGAAGAGCGCGACCCCGCCGGCGAAGAAGGCCGCGAGGATTCCCCCGGTTGTGAGCAGGTCACCCATTGCGGACGCCTCCTGCAGCGACCGACTCGCGCCGTGAGAGGAGTGCTTCCAGCTTGCGACGGGGGAGTCGGCCGGCGGAGAAGTAGCGCCCATCGACGAGCACCAGAGGGTTCATGGCGGGCCGGTGCGCACTGATCAGTGCGGTGCCGAGCGGTGTCGCCGCCTCGACCAGCTGCAGAACCAGTGAGGGGTCGCGATGAGTCAGCTCGGTGAGGGTCTTGTGGGCGTCCTCGCAGAAGTGGCAGCCCGGTGCGGTCACCAAGGTGATCGCAGTGGGCGGCGGGAGGGCACGGTCAAGGCTCATCGGTAGTCGCTTCCTGTTTCTGGGTGGCTGAACTGAATGGGAGGGCTGCGGATGTCGGCGGCTGAAACATCGCGTTCTGTCCGGTGGCGTCCAGAGTTCGGGCATTGCCGACACTGAAGTCCGGCCGGTCCCAGGTCGCAGGGGCGGTCGGCGCCGAGGTTCTCGGTGCGGGAGCGTGCTCCCTGGGTGGCCAGCGAAAGACGAAGGTGGACAAAGCCCACCAGACCCCGCCCCAGATCACGACCATTGCGAGCGCGCCGAGGACCCAGCTCGTCGGGCCCATCATCCCGAATCCCATCATCGCCACCTCCTGGGCAAGTCGCCAGCTGTAACTAGCGTGATCGAGGAGTGCGGAGATACGCCGAAGGAATCGTGAAGAAACGGTATTGATCCGCACCATCGACTCGGGCGGGGGCGGGCCTGCGGGCAAGATGGCCCGCATGACCCAGCGCGCGACTTCGGCCGGCCCGCACATCCTCGTCGTCGACGACGAGACCGTGCTCGCGGGCATGATCGGCAACTACCTCGGGCAGGCGGGGTTCCGGACGACGATCGTGCACGACGGGGAGGCGGCGGTGGCACGGGCACTGTCGGCGGACCGACCCGACGTGGTCATCCTGGATCTCGGGCTGCCCGGGAAGGATGGGCTCGAGGTGTGCCACGAGATCCGGCGCCACTCGGACTGTTACATCCTGATGCTCACCGCCCGCAACGAGGAGATCGACAAGCTGATCGGCCTGTCCTCGGGCGCTGACGACTACATGACCAAGCCCTTCAGCATTCGAGAATTGGTGGCGAGGGTGAAGGCGCTGCTCAGACGTCCTCGCGCCGAACGTGGTGGCGAGAACGATGAGTGGTCCATCGGCCAGCTCACCGTCGACCCGTTGGGCCGGCGGATTCTGGTCAGTGGGGCCGAGGTTGACCTGACCAGGACCGAGTTCGACCTGTTGGCAGTCCTGTCGTCGAGGCCCGGTCTGGTGTTCTCGCGTCGCCAGCTGGTCGACCGCGTGTGGACCGAGGACTGGGTGGGCGATGAGCACCTCGTCGATGTGCATGTCGCCCATCTCCGCCGCAAGCTGGGCGGGGTGTCGGCAGCATCCTTCGTGGAGACCGTGCGCGGCGTGGGCTATCGAATGGGGCCGGCACAGTGAGCCGGTCAGCCCCCGGGAGTCTCACCACCCGGCTGTTGATCTCCCAGATCGCCGTGTCCACAGCGATGGCGCTCACCATGGTGGTCGTCGCCGCGATTGCCGGACCGTCCCTGTTCGAGGCGCACATGCACCAGGCCGGCCAGGCCAACCCAGAGGTGCTCGCGCATTCGGCTGAGGCGTTCCGCACCGCGGGCCTGCTGTCGCTCACCATCGGCCTGCTGATCGCCTTCGCCGGGACCGTGATCGTCAGTGTCCTGGTTGCACGACGGTTGCGGCGGTCGTTGGACCGGCTGGGCGATGCCGCGGTCCGCATCTCCCAGGGCGACTACAACCTGCGGGTACAGGACGCTGATTCCCGGGAGCTGGACACCCTCGCCAACAGCTTCAACGCCATGGCGGAGAAGCTCGGCGGTGTCGAGGCGACGCGACGCCGGCTGCTCACCGACTTGGCCCACGAGATTCGAACGCCCTTGGCCAGCATGGAGATCTGCGTCGAGAGCCTCGAGGACGGTGCGATCGACCCGGGCCCCGAGGCGTGGCGGATCCTCACCGACCAGATACAGCGGATCTCCCGGCTGGCCGGGGACATCGGACAGGTCTCGGCCGCCGAAGAGGGCCGTCTGGCGATGGACCTCCAGACGACGAACGCCCTAGAACTCGCGGAGCGCGCAATCCGCGCTGCCCGGGATGGCTACGACCGAAAGCAGGTCACCCTGACGCTCACGTCGGATCCTTCCGGGCCGGACCTGACGGTTGAGGCCGACGCCGCCCGAATCGGGCAGGTGCTGGGAAACCTGCTGTCCAACGCCTTGCGGCACACGGCCCCCGGCGGGCGCGTCGAACTCTCGGTGGCGTCGCGGGATGGCTGGGTGGAGCTCCAGGTGGCCGACGACGGAGATGGCATCTCCTCAAAGCACCTGCCGCACATCTTCGAGCGGTTCTACCGGGCCGACACGGCAAGGGACCGGGAGCGCGGCGGCACCGGGGTCGGCCTGGCCATCAGTCGTGCCATCGCCGAAGCCCACGGCGGCCAGTTGAGTGCGGCGAGTGAGGGACCGGGCAGGGGAGCGGTGCTCACGCTCCTTCTCCCGAGGCGGTCGGGCAGATCTTGACCGAAACTTCATGAAACCCGTGCCGAAGTCGCCCAAGTCGTTGCGCATGCTGGCACTCCGGTTACCGAAGTATTGAGGAGCGACCTTTGAACAGCAGCTTCACCCGTCGACAGCTGATCGTCGGAGGCATGGGACTGGCCGGCGCGGGCCTACTGGCGGCCTGCTCGTCAACGGGTGGCGGCGCGGCTACCCGTGCTCCGGTCTCGGCCGCGCCCACGCCCAGCCTGGGGAAGCCTTCGGTGGAGGCAACGCTGCGGGTCGGCGTGGATCAGGTCGACCTGGGTGGAGTGACCGCGTCCACCTGGCTGTACGACGGCGTCCTGCCCGGGAAGGAGTTGCGCGCGAAGTCGGGCGACGTGCTGGCGATCCGCGTGGAGAATGCCCTGCCGGTCGACACCAGCGTCCACTGGCACGGGATCAGGTTGCACAACGCGGCCGACGGCGTGCCTGGCCTGACCCAGGACCCGATCGCGGCCGGTGACAGCTTCAGCTACACCTTCCGGGCGCCCGATCCCGGTACCTACTTCTTCCATCCCCACAGTGGCGTGCAGATCGACCGCGGCCTGTACGCGCCGCTGATCATCGAGGACCCGGCCGAGCCGGGTGGCTACGACGCCGAATGGGTGCTGGTGCTCGACGACTGGACCGATGGAGTCGGCAAGAGCCCAGACGACATCCTCGCCGAGTTCAAGGCCCAGAACGGCACGGTCAGCACCGGCATGAACCACGACATGGGCGGGATGGGGGGCATGGGCTCCTCCCCGCTGGGTGACGTCGGGGACATCCGCTACCCGTACTACCTGATCAACGGACGAATCCCGAAGTCACCCCGAACCCTCACCGCCAAGCCCGGCCAGAAGGCCCGGATCCGGATCATCAACGCCGCCGCCGACACCCTTTTCCGGGTGGCCCTCGGCGGGCACGTGATGACCGTCACCCACACCGACGGCTTTCCGGTCCAGCAGGCCGAGACCCGAGCCCTGTACCTGGCCCAGGGCGAGCGGGTCGATGTGCTGGTCACGCTGGGGGATGGTGTGTTCCCGCTGGTCGCGTCCGCCGAGGGCAAGGGCGGGCAGGGCCTGGCGTTGGTGCGGACCGGTTCCGGTGCGGCCCCGTCCGCGACCGTGCGCCCCGCCGAGTTGGACGCCGACCCGCTGCTGCTGACCGCACTCATGCCTGCCGACGCGGCGCGACTGCCCGACCAGCAGCCCGACCAGGTCGAGCAGGTCACCCTGAACGGTCAGATGCAGCCCTACGCGTGGGGGATGAACGGCACCGTGTTCGGTGCCGACACCCCGATCCGCACCACCAACGGTGCCCGGGTGCGGCTCCAGATGACCAACATGACGATGATGGCCCACCCCATGCATATCCACGGCCACACCTGGTCACTTCCCCAGAACGGCGGCCTCCGGAAGGACACGGTGCTGGTCCTGCCCATGCAGACCGTCACCGCAGACCTCCAGGCCGACAACCCCGGCAAGTGGGCCTACCACTGCCACAACATCTACCACGCCGAAATCGGCATGATGACCAGCCTCCAGTACTAGAACCGCGTCCCCGACTTGGACCTGGGCCCCGGCCCGAACTTCTCCGGCGGGGCTTGTTGACGTCCGCCGTACAGACCGTCCAGCTGATCTGCTCGGGCAGCGACGGAGGTTCTGAGCCGAAACGGTTCGCTGCAACGGCCAGTGGAGATCTTGATCCGATCTTGACCGAACCTCACCGCCATACCGGTGATTGGGAGCGTACGGTTTCAGACAGAAGATACCCCCATGGGGTATGAGGCTTGCGGTGCAGAGGATGGTGAGTGCGATGGGCTGGTTGGTGATCAGCGTCGCGGTGGTGTTGACCGGATTGTTGGGATGGTTCTTCTTCGGCCCGAGGAAGGCCGGCCGGGTTGAACTGGAAGACGGCGTCCAGGTCGTCCGGGTCACCGTGGATGGCGGCTACAGCCCCGATCTGATCGAGGGCGTGCGACCCGGGGTCCCGGTGCGGATCCTGTTCGACCGCCGTGAGGGCGGTGAGTGCACCTCCCGGGTGGTGATGCCCGACTTCAAGGTGAACGCATCCCTGCCGGCGTTCCGCACGACCGCTGTCGAGTTCACTCCGGCCGAGGCCGGCGAGTTCCGCTTCGCTTGCGGCATGAACATGGTGTCGGGAGTGATCCGGGTCAGTGGTGATCGCGGCGTAGCCGGCCAGACGGCGCCCGCTGCCGGCCACGAGCACACCGCTGCGCCGACCCCGCCCGCACAGGGCGCCGCCCCCGATGCCTCTGAGGAGGATGCGGAGCGCGCCGCCGAGATCCGGGATCTGGTGCGCCGACTGGTGATCGGTGCGGCGTTGACCGCTCCGGTGCTGTTCGCGGTGATGGCGTCCGAGTTGTTCCGGGTCACGTGGGTGCCTGAGTTCCTGATGAACCCGTGGCTGCAGTTGGCCCTGATCACGCCGGTGATGTTCTACACCGGGTGGCCGATCCATCGCGTCGGCTGGCGTGCCCTGTCCCACCGCAACGCCGACATGAACTCGCTGATCACCCTCGGCACGGTCGCCGCATTCGGCTACAGCGTGCTCGTCACTGCAATGCCCGGGCTGTTGCCCGCGGAACTGCGGCAGGTCTACTTCGAGGCGGTCGGGGTGATCGTCACCCTGATCCTGCTCGGACGACTCCTCGAAACCAAGGCGAAGGCCGGCACCGGCGAAGCGATCCGCAAACTGATCGGCCTGCAGCCCCGCACCGCCCGCATCGAACGCGGCGGCCAGGAACTCGAGGTGAGCATCGAGGAGGTCCTCGTCGGCGACGTCGTGGTCATCCGGCCCGGCGAGAAGCTGCCCGTCGACGGAGAAGTCATCGCCGGCGCGTCAACGATTGATGAGGCGATGGTGACCGGAGAGTCGATGCCGGTCACCAAGGCGGTCGGAGACGCCGTGATCGGCGCCACGATCAACACCACCGGCTCGCTGCGCTACGTCGCGACGAAGGTCGGCGCGGACACCATGCTGGCCCAGATCATCAAGCTGGTCCGGGAGGCGCAAGGATCCAAGGCCCCGATCCAGCGGCTGGCCGACAAGGTGTCCGGCTACTTCGTGCCCGCCGTGATCGCGATCGCGGTGTGGACGTTCGCCTTCTGGATGCTCTTCGGACCGCCGCCCACGTTCGTGTTCGCCCTGGTCGCGGCAGTATCGGTGCTCATCATCGCCTGCCCCTGCGCCCTCGGCCTGGCAACCCCGATGTCGATCACCGTCGGCACCGGCAAGGGTGCCGCACACGGCATCCTGATCCGCTCGGCCGAGGCACTCGAGACCGCCCACAAACTCGACGCGATCATCCTCGACAAGACCGGCACCATCACCAAGGGCGTGCCTGCCCTGACCGACGTGCTGCCCGCCGGAGAGCTCACGGAGGCCCGGCTACTGGCTACCGTTGCGGCCGTCGAACGTACCTCCGAACACCCGCTCGCGACCGCGATCGTCGCCGGTGCCGTCGAGCGGGGACTCCGGCTGCCCGACGTGGCCGGGTTCGAGTCGGTCACCGGCCAGGGCGTCCGCGCCACCGTGGACGGAGAACAGGTGCTGGTCGGCAACCGGCGGCTGCTGGAGTCCGCCGGGGTGGACGTCCAGCCTCTGCTGGCCGCCCACGACTGGCTCGCCGGGCAAGGAAAGACGCCGATGCTAGCCGCTTTCGGGGGCCGACCCGCAGGCGTGATCGGCGTTGCCGACACCCTCAAGGATGGCTCGGCAGCGGCCGTGGCCGCCCTGGAGGCGCGCGGCATCCAGGTTGTGATGATGACCGGCGACAACGGGGCGACCGCCGCCGCGATCGCCGCCCAGGTCGGTATCCGACGGGTCGTGGCCGAGGTCCTTCCCGAGCACAAGGCCGCCGAGGTCAGGCGCCTCCAGGCCGAAGGCAAGGTGGTCGGCATGGTGGGGGACGGTATTAACGACGCACCTGCCCTGGCCCAGGCTGACGTCGGCTCGGCGATCGGCACCGGCACCGACGTCGCCATCGAATCCTCCGACATCACGCTGATCTCCGGGGCCCTGTCGGGGGTCGTGACCGCGGTCGACCTGTCGCGGGCGACGATGCGCAACATCAAGCAGAACCTGGCGTTCGCCTTCCTGTACAACACCCTCGGCATCCCGATCGCCGCTGGCGTGCTCTACCCGGCGTTCGGGGTCACCCTCAGCCCGGTCATCGCCGCCGCCGCCATGGCGCTGTCGTCACTGTCGGTTGTCACCAACGCCAACCGGCTCCGCCGGTTCAACCCGCGCCCCATCCCCGACATCCCGCTGGCCGCCGTCCAGCCCGTCGTCGAGGTCGGCGGAACCCAAGCACCCCACCCCACCCAACACCATCGAGAGGAAACCCCAATGTTCGGCAAGAAGAAGACCAGCAAGGCCATCGATCCCGTCTGTGGCATGAGCGTCGACCCCGCCAAGGCCGCGGCCACCCGCGAGCACGACGGAACGACCTTCTACTTCTGCTCCACCAGTTGCGCGGAGACGTTCGACGCCGACCCGCACCGCTACGGACATGGCCAGGCCCACACCGCGCACCACGGCCACTGAACGACAACCTTCAAGCCCGCAGACGAGAACGGAGGTGAGGAGCATGCCCGGCGACCAGCGGCCTGACCGGAGGGCGCTCCTCACCCGCCTGCACCGCATTGAGGGCCAGGTGCGCGGCATCGGCCGGATGATCGACGACGACGTCTACTGCATCGACGTCCTCACCCAGGTGTCGGCAGCGTCCAGCGCCCTGCGATCGGTGGCACTGGTGCTGCTGGAACAACACCTCCAGCACTGCCTGGCCGAGGCCGCCCAGTCAGGCAACGAGACCCTCGACGCCAAGGTCACCGAGGCGTCCGAGGCGATCGCCCGACTCGTGCGCAGCTGACCCGACCCGATCCCGCGGAATCCGAGTCGCGGCCGATGATCACCCGAGGGAGAGCCCTGATGTCCACGAAACCCAGAACCGTCGTCCTTGAGGTCGCCGGGGTGCACGCCGCCTCGTCGAAGGGCGTTGCTGAAGCCTTCCTGGCACGCCAGCCCGGAGTTCTTGCGGTCGACGCGAACCCCGTCGCGCAGACCGCCAACGTGACCTACGACCCTTCCCGAACCTCGGTGGTCCGACTTCGCCAGGCGGTCCTCGACTGCGGCTACCACTGCGCAGGCCAGTCGGTGCCCGACCACATCTGCGACCCGACCGCCGACCCCGCCGGCCACGACCACGACCACCACGCCGCTCACCACGACCACGGGCACCCCCAGGCCCCTGCGGGAACCGCCGTCCAGGTCACCGACGAACAAGCGGCGCACGATCACGCGGCGACGACGCATGGCGGGCCCGACCATCACGAGCTGCCTGCGGCTGGAACCCCGCAGGACGTGATGGGCCACGGAGGCCACCACGCCGGCGTGTCGATGGCGGACATGGCCCGCGACATGCGCAACCGGTTCCTGGTCGCGCTGGTGCTGTCGGTCGTGATCACCTTGTGGTCGCCGATCGGGCGCAACGTGCTCGGGTTTGCCGTGCCGGCGCCGTTCGGTCTGCGTGACGACGTGTTCGCCCTGGCGTTGTCGCTGCCGGTGATCTTCTACTCGGCCTGGATCTTCTTCGACGGAGCCTGGCGGGCACTGCGGGCCCGAACCCTGGACATGATGGTGCTGGTCGCAGTCGGAGTTGGTACCGGCTGGCTGTACAGCCTTGGCGTCACCCTCACCGGCGGCGGCGAGGTCTTCTACGAGGCCGCCACCGTGCTGACCACGTTCGTCCTGCTGGGCCACTGGGTCGAGATGCGTGCCCGCGGCGGCGCGAACGACGCCATCCGCACCCTACTGGAGCTCGCCCCGCCACGCGCGGTCGTCATCCGCGACGGACGCGAGGTCGAGGTCCCCACCTCCGAGGTGACCCCGGGGGACGTGCTGCTGGTGCGTCCCGGCGCGAAGATCCCCACCGATGGCACCGTGATCGACGGCGAATCGGAGATCGACGAGTCCATGGTGACCGGCGAGAGCCTCCCTGTAGCCAAGACGATCGGCTCGCCGGTCATCGGCGCCACCGTCAACACCGTCGGCGCGCTGCGGGTCCGCGCGACCCGGGTGGGGTCCGACACCGCCCTGGCACAGATCGTGGCCCTGGTCCAACAGGCGCAGAACTCCAAAGCGCCCGGGCAGCGGCTCGCGGATCGGGCCGCGTTCTGGCTGGTCCTGGTCGCCCTGATCGGCGGCACAGCCACATTGCTCGCGTGGCTGCTGGCCGGCGCGCCGCCAGCAACCGCGGTCCTGTTCGCGATCACCGTGGTCGTCATCACCTGCCCCGACGCGCTGGGGCTGGCGACCCCGACCGCCATCATGGTCGGTACCGGCCTCGGTGCGCGACGCGGGGTGCTGTTCAAGAACGCCACCGCGCTGGAGTCCGCGGCCGGGATCGACGTCGTCGTCATGGACAAGACCGGGACTCTCACCCTGGGTGAGCCCGAGGTGACCGATCTGGTGGTCGACGGAATCGACGAACTGGAGCTGCTCGGCGCGGTCGCCGCGGTGGAGTGGGAGTCCGAGCACCCGCTGGCCAGGGCGATCCGCCGCTACGCTGCCGATCGTGGCGCGCCCGAACGGACCGCGGCAGGCTTCCGCAGCACGCCCGGACACGGCGCGAGCGCCATTGTCGAAGGCCGTCGGGTTCTGGTCGGGAACAGGCGGTTGCTCGACGCCGAGGGAATCCTGGCCGGGGCACTCGGCGCCCGCCGCGACGAGCTCGCTGACGCCGGACGGACCGCGGTCCTGGTCGCTGTCGATGATCGCGCCGTCGCCGTGATCGCGCTCGCCGACGCGCCCCGGCCGACCTCGGCCGCCGCAGTGGCTGCGATGCACCAGGCCGACGTCAGGGTCGTCATGCTTACCGGCGACAACGAGGTCACCGCCCGGCGGATCGCCGACAAGCTCGGCATCGACACGGTCATCGCCGAAGTGTTGCCGTCGGACAAGGCGTCCAGGATCGCGAGCCTGCAGGCCGATGGACGCCGGGTCGCGATGGTCGGTGACGGTGTGAACGATGCCCCCGCACTGGCCACCGCCGATCTCGGCATCGCGATCGGCGCCGGCACCGACGTGGCGATCGAAACCGCCGACGTGGTGTTGATGCGCTCCGACCCGATGGACGTCGCGGTCGCGCTCCGCATCGGCAGGGGTACTGTCCGGAAGATGCGACAGAACCTGGGGTGGGCGATCGGCTACAACACCGTCGCTCTGCCGATCGCCGCTGGCGTGTTCTACAGCTCCCTTGGCCTCATGCTCAGCCCGGAGATTGCCGCGATCACCATGTCCGGCTCCAGCGTGATCGTCGCCGCCAATGCGCTCCTCCTGCGACGCCTCCGGCTGCCCGCCCAGCCCGTGCCGACAGGCGCCACCCCAGCGGCGTCTCGGCCCACGAGCAGGTAGCCGGAGGCCGACCACCCTCCGAAGCGAACCCGACAGGCTGAACTCGACATGGGCCGTGCCCTGATCATGTCAGGGCCTGGCCCCGGCAAGTGTCCGACCGCAACTCAGAGGCGCTGGTCGTTCCGGTTGGACCCAACGAAAGCCTCACCGACAGGGTCATCCAGCCGAGAGACCAGCGGTGCGTTACGAACCGGAGTCACTCAGGGATGGTGCGTCGCGTGCCCTGACTCCACAGCGGAGGAAGACGAAGGTGCTGGCGCTGTCGGCGCCGACCCGACGCCGTTGATCGCGGGCCCGAGGACGAGCGCCGAGAACAGGAACAGGGCGGTGAAGACCGATGCACCCACGATAGGGGCAGCGATCGATCCATATCGGCGGTGCAGCCGCTTGAACATCGGGACACTGAGAACGAGACCTAGCACATAGAGAGCGGCGTTGCCCCAGAAGCCGGCCAGGAGCGCGGTTCCCGCCACGATTCCGATGTGGTGCATCACGTGCGGAACCAGCCCGAGGAGGCTGCCGAAACCAGCACGCGTCGCAGCCCATGCACTACGCAGACGCGCGCGACCTTTCGACCCAGGCAGCGGGCTGGGTGTCGCCTGAACGGCGCCTTCGTCCGGTGCTCCATCAACTGACGTGTCTACTGGCTGACTCACGCCTCCCATGGTCCTCGACGATGTCGAACCGCAGGGCAAGGTTCGGTCAAGGTTCAGACAAGGCTGGACCGCTGCTCGTCAACTCTCGGGCGGAGGCGCCTCATGAGTCGCCTCCTTGCCTGCCGGCACACCACGTTCCACACCGGCCAGTTGCGAGTAATAGTGCCAGCGTTCGTCGACATCTGCCTGTGCGAGATTTGCCAATTCCTCCGCGCGTGTCGGATTCGCCCTCGCGAGCATGGCGAATCTCGCCTCGCTGAGCATGAAATCGCGCACCGGGGTGGACGGCGCCCGGCTGTCCAGGTGCAACGGGTGCGCGGTCTCTCCGGGACGGAACCGGTACAGCGGCCAGTAGCCGCTGGCGACCGCGTCCGCCTGGTGGCTCATCGACGTGGCCATGTCGATGCCGTGCGCGATGCAGGTGGAGTAGGCGATCAGCAAGGAGGGCCCCGGCCACGCCTGGGCCTCGAGCATCGCCCGGACGGCCTGCTGCTGGTTCGCGCCGATCGCGAGCTGCGCGACGTAGACGTCGCCGTAGGCCTGCGCCAGCATCCCCAGGTCCTTCTTGCGGGTCGGCTTGCCCGCGGTGGCGAACTTCGCGGTCGCGCCGCGGGGGCTCGCCTTCGACGCCTGCCCGCCGGTGTTGGAGTACACCTCGGTGTCGAGCACCAGGATGTTCACGTTGCGTCCGCTGCCGAGCACGTGGTCGAGCCCGCCGTAGCCGATGTCGTACGCCCAGCCGTCGCCGCCGATGATCCACACCGACTTGTCGACCAGCTGGTCGGCGAGCGAGAGCAGCTGCCGGGCCTGTTCGCCGGCCTCGGCCCGTCCGATGCCCGGGCCGGCCCCGGACGGGCCGACGTGCGCGGCCAGCGCCCGCTTCAGCTCGGCGACCCGCTCCCGCTGGGCGGCCAGGCCGGCCTCGTCGGACTGGTCGGCGGCGAGGAGCGCGTCCGCGACCCCGTGGCCCAGTTCGTTGCGCAGCAGGCCGACCAGCCGGCGCGCCTCCGCGACCTGGAGGTCCTGCGCGATCCGCATGCCCAGCCCGAACTCGGCGTTGTCCTCGAACAGCGAGTTCGACCAGGCCGGGCCGCGCCCGTCCGCGTTGGTCGTGTACGGCGTGGTCGGCAGGTTGCCGCCGAAGATGGACGAGCACCCGGTGGCGTTGGCGATGATCATCCGGTCGCCGAACAGCTGGGTGAGCGTCTTGATGTACGGGGTCTCGCCGCAGCCGGAGCACGCCAGCGAGAACTCGAACAGCGGCTGCAGCTGGGCCACGCCCTTCACCTGGTCGGCGCGCACCTGGGTGCGGTCGATCTCGGGCAGGCCGAGGAAGAACCCGAACCGGTCGCGCTCGACGTCGCGGTGATCGCGGGCCGGTGCCATGTCCAGGGACTTGTGCTTGTGCTCGCTCTTCGAACGGGCCGGGCAGATGTCGGAACAGATGCCGCAGCCGGTGCAGTCGTCGGGCGCGACCTGGACGATCAGCCGCCGGCCGGGGTGCTGGCGGTCCTTGTACTCCTTGTGCAGGAATCCCTCGGGCGCGCCCGCCAGGTCGGCCGGGTCGGCCAGCTTGATCCGGATCGCGCTGTGCGGGCACACGACCGCGCACTTGCCGCAGTCGATGCACAGGTCGGGGTCCCAGACCGGCAGTTCGGCGGCGATGCCGCGCTTCTCCCACTTCGACGTCCCCGTCGGCCACGAGCCGTCCACGGGCAGCGCGCTGACCGGGAGCAGGTCGCCCTGGCCGTGCAGCATCGCACCGGTGACCCGGCGGACGAAGTCGCCGGCCTCTGCCGGCAGCGGCGGGAGCCGGTGGCTGTGGCTGGTCGGACGCAGCGCGGCCGGCAGCGGGCGCAGCGCGGCGATCGCGGCGTCGATCGCCGCGTAGTTGCGCTCCACGACCGTGCGACCGCGGCGGCCGTAGGTGGCCTCGACGGACGCCTTGATCGCTGCCACCGCCTCGTCGGCGGGCAGCACGCCGGAGAGGTAGAAGAAGCAGGGCTGCATCACGGTGTTGATCCGCTTGCCCAGCCCGGCGGCCTTCGCCACCGCCTCGGCGTCGATCACCCACGTGCGCAGCCGCTTCTCCGCGATCTCCGCCTGCACCTCCACCGGCAGGTGCTCCCACGTGTCCTCGCCGTGGGGGGAGTTCAGCAGCAGCGTGGCGCCCGGCTTGGCGATGTCGACGGTCTTCATCGCGGTGAGCAGGTCGAACTGGTGGACGGCGACGAAGTCGGCCCGGTCGACCAGATAGGTGGCCCGGACCGGCGTCCGACCGAACCGCAGGTGCGACACGGTGACTGCGCCGGACTTGCGGGAGTCGTAGACGAAGTAGCCCTGGGCGAAGGCCTCCGGCTGCTCGCCGATGATCTTCACCGAGTTCTTGGCCGCGCCCACCGTGCCGTCGGAGCCGAGTCCGTAGAACACGGCCGACAGGTGGTCGTCGGGAACGCGGAACGCCGGGTCCGGGGTGAGCGAGAGGTGGGTGACGTCGTCGACGATGCCGACGGTGAACCGCGGCCGGGGGGCGGCCCCGGCCAGTTCGTCGAACACCGCCTTCGCCATCGCCGGGGTGAACTCCTTCGACGACAACCCGTAGCGCCCGCCGATCACCGTGAGCCCTGCCCGCAGCGGTGCACGCTCCCCCGTCGTGGTCACGTGCGGCCGGGACGCCAGCGCGACCAGGACGTCCGCGTGCAGCGGCTCCGCCGGGGCGCCGACCTCCTTGGTGCGGTCGAGCACCGCGATGCCGCGCACGGTGGCCGGCAGCGCGGCCAGGAAGGCCTCGGTCGGGAACGGCCGGTACAGCCGGACGGTGAGCAGGCCCACCTTCTCGCCGCGGCGCACCAGCTCGTCCACGGTCTCGCCGAGGCAGCCGGCGGCCGAGCCCATCGCCACGACGACGCGCTCCGCGTCCGGGGCGCCGGTGTAGTCGACGAGCGAGTAGCGGCGCCCGGTGCGCGCGGCGAGCTCGTCGAACACCTGCGACACCGTCTCGGGCACGGCGAGGTGGAACGGGTTGGCGGCCTCCGCCGCCTGGAAGAACGTGTCGGGATTCTCGGCGACGCCGCGGATCACCGGCGCGTCCGGGGTCAGCCCTCGGGCCCGGTGGGCCAACACATCCGACTCCCGCACCAACGCCCGCAGGTCGTCGTCGGCGAGCAGCTGGATCGTGTTCTCCTCATGGCTGGTGCGGAACCCGTCGAAGAAGTGCACGAACGGCACCCGCGAGCGCAGCGTCGCCGCGTGCGCGACCAGGGCGAAGTCGTGCGCCTCCTGAACGCTGGACGCGCACAGCATCGCCCAGCCGGTGGTGCGCGCGGACATCACGTCGGAGTGGTCGCCGAAGATGCTCAGCGCGTGGGTGGCCACCGTCCGGGCGGCCACGTGGATCACCGCGGGGGTGAGCTCGCCGGCGATCTTGTACATGTTCGGCAGCATCAGCAGCAGCCCCTGGGACGCGGTGAACGTCGCACCGAGCGCCCCCTTCGTCACCGCGCCGTGCAGAGCTCCCGCCGCGCCGGCCTCGGACTGGAGCTCGATGACGTCGGGTACCGCCCCCCACAGGTTGGTGCGGCCGGCGGCCGACCAGGCGTCCGCCGACTCCCCCATCGCCGAGGACGGGGTGATCGGGTAGATCGCGAGCACCTCGCTCAGGGCGTGCGCCACCCGCGCCGCGGCCTCGTTCCCGTCCACCGTCGCCCGGGTCGGCTGGGTGGAGCGGTCTGACGCGCGGGCGGGCATGGCCGACGACGGGAGCGATGAGGTCATGCCGCACATAGTGCCTGCACGCAGGGTGTCCGCTGGCATCGTGGAGCGACGAGCAGACGGAACCTTGACGATTTCTTCGTCGTTTGTGGTGGGAATGCAGTGCGGGGGACCGTTCGATGACGGGTCCGGGGTGGCGCGCTGACTCCGGCGAACATCGGTAGCGCCCAGGTCGCCGCGAACCGGCTCCCACAAGGTGCCAAGCGGCACACATCGAGATCTCGTCAAGTGTTTGTGAAGGTTTGGTGTACTCGCGCGTTCTGGGTCGCGCGCCGCGTTCGCCGCCCGACATAGTTCAGGAGATCTGACCCCGAGGAGCCCCCCTGATGAAACCGTACGTCGTCGCTGCGTCCGTAATGGTGGCGATGTTGCTGCCCGCGTTCGGTGCCCAATTCGCCGTAGCGGCCGGGCCCCGGAGCGGATACGCAGCGCCGGCCGTCGAGCCCGCTGTGACGCCAGCTCCCTCGCCATCGGCGTCGGCCACCGACGACATGGCCGGGATGAGCCATGAGGACATGACCGGGATGAGTCATGAAGACATGCCCGGCATGAACAATGCGAGCCCGTCTGTATCGACCCCCACCCCGAGCACCGGGATGAATGATCAGACGATGCCGGGCATGGACCACGGGCAGTCGGGCATGAACGACCAGGACATGCCGGGGATGGATCACGGAAGTGGGAACGCGGAGCCTGCCGGCGGCGCAGCTGAAGGGTCGTCGCACGCTCATGGCGAGGGCGTTGCGACCCCGCCACGCCCGGTCGCGGCCCTCGTTGGCGGCTTCGCTGCCGTCAACGGCGGGGTGATGATCACCGCCGCCGTCCTGCGCCGACGCGACAAGCGTCATGCCGCCACCTCCTCCCGACCCACCCGGCCGGCCAAATAGCCCACCCAGACGAACAAGGACGATCGATGCCAACTCTGATTCAGCTGCGTCCGCGGGACGAGGAGTCCGACCTCGACGCAAACCCCCCACTCCCTTCAGCCCCGGCGGGTCCCAACCTGATGAGGATCTCGCTCATCGCAAGGATCCTGCGCAGCCGGTGGTACCCCGGCATCCTGCAGGTCCCGGTGGCCGCTGTCTTCGGTCTGGTGGCGTTCCAGCTGCTCGCCGGGCCGGCCGCCGCGCAAAGGAATGCCGGCACCGCCTTGATGTGGGTGCTGTGGTGGCCCATCCTGCCGATCACCTTCGTGCTGGTCGGGCGCCTGTGGTGCGCGGTCTGTCCGTTCGGCGCGATCTCCGACGTCGTCCAGAAGCTTGTCGGCGTGAACCGGCCGGTGCCGCGGTTCCTCAAGCTGTACGGCCTGTGGATCATCGACGCCCAGTTCCTGGCGATCACCTGGAGCGACCACGTCTGGGGGATCGTCGAGTCACCGTGGGGCTCAGGCGTACTCCTTCTTCTCCTCACCACCGGGGTGATCATCTCCGGAGCACTCTTCCAGCGGCGCACGTTCTGCCGCTACCTGTGCTTCCTCGGCGGCCTGTGCAGCAACTACTCCCGCGGCAGCGTGGTCGAACTTCGCGCCGACCAGGACATCTGCAGGACCTGCAAGGCGAAGGCGGCCTGCTTCAATGGCACCGCCACCCAGCCCGGCTGCCCGCTGTTCAACTTCCCGCGGACGATGGACTCCAGCGCGAACTGCACCCTGTGCGCCAACTGCATCAAGGCCTGCCCCAACGATGCCATCCAGGTGCGGGCACGCAAGCCGCTCAGCGAACTGTGGTTCCTGGACAAGCCGAAGATCGAGGAATCGTTCCTCGCCATGGCGATCATGGGCATCGTCCTCATCCAGAACCTCACCATGCTCTCAATCTGGCAGGACATCCTCGGCTGGATCGAAAAGACCACCGGCATCACCAGCTACCCGCTCATCTTCACCGTCGCCTTCGTGGTCGCGGTGAGCGTTCCCGTCGGCTTGATGGCGCTGGCCTCGAAGGTCGCCTCGCGCGGCAACCTCGAGAACACGGTGACCAACTTCGCGAGGTTCGGCTACGCCCTGATCCCGCTGGACATCGCTGCCCACCTGGCCCACAACCTCTTCCACCTCCTCGCGGAGGGCGGGGTCGTGTTCTCCACCGTCGCATCACTGTTCGGCTTCGATTCGGCCCAGATGCCGACGGCGCTGGCGAGTTCCTCAACGATCCTGATCCTGCAGCTGATCATCCTCGCCCTCGGGGTGGCAGGTTCGGCCTACACCATCCGCCGAATCACGAACCGCCGCTACGGCAGCGTCGCACGCCGCCGCGCCACCACGACCCCCTACCTGGTGCTGCTCGGGGTCTTGACCGTGATGAACGTGTACCTGTTCCTGATGCCGATGGCCCACCGTATGTAGCAGCTCCGGGCCAGCAGGGCGAGCCACGCCAGGGAGGCGAGGCTGAGGACCTGCTGGAGCGGGACGGAGATCATCGCTGCCGGGGTGAGTCCGTCCCGGAGCGGGAGGGTCGTGACCCCGCTGGCGGCGCCTTGCTCGACTCGAAGTCGTGGCTTGCCGTCCGGGCCGATGATCCCGCTGACGCCGCTGGTGGTGACCACGAGTACTTCCCGCTTCAGTTCCGCCGCGCGAGCCCGGGTGATGGCGAACTGCTGGTCCACCTGGCTCGAGCCCTGGTACATCGCATTGCTGCTCTGCACCACGATGATCTGGGCGCCGTTGCCGGGCAGGTCGTAGGCGACCTGGTCAAAGGCGACGTCGAAGCAGAGGAGAACCCCCACGGTTGCGGCACGACCGTCGCGGAGGGTGACCGGCAGGGTGCCGGCTACGGTCCCGGGGACCGATTGCGCTCCCACGTAGCGGAGTTGCGGAACGAGGGGGAGCAGGACGTCGCGGAACGGAATCCATTCACCGAACGGGACGAGAGACCGCTTGATGTAGGTGGGGCCGGCGCCTTGGGTCGTCCACCATTGCGATGCGGTCTGTCGTTCGTCCTGCCCTGGACCTTTGAGGATCGTTCCCACGAGTATCGGCGCCCGGGCGGCGGCGACCGAGGCTTCGATGAGGCTGCGGGTTGTCGCGTCGACTCGTGGGTCGAGATCTGTGGCGTTCTCGGGCCAGATCACCGCGTCGGGCACGTCTGCGCGTCCGCTGCTGATCTCCTCGGCGAGCTTCGCCGTTTGGCTGGCGTGGCGGTAGGAGGTGGAGCGCTCGGCACCGATCCCGTAGACGCCACCCCCGGGGGCACCACCCTGGACCCACCCGAGCGTGATGTTGCCGGTGGTTGCTGGGGGAGGCAGCGCGCGTCCCGCCAAGGCCGCGAGAAGCAGTCCCGCGATGAGGGCGGCGAGAACCGAGACTCGGCGCCACGACGTCCGGATGGCGACCCAGGCCAGCGACTGCGCGAGCAGTGCTGTGGCGAAGCTGAGCCCGCCGACGCCGACCAGCGGGAGCAGCCCTGACAGGGGAGAGTCGATCATCGTGTAGCCCAGTCGAAGCCACCCGAATCCACCGAACGGGAATCGGGACGCCGCATACTCCATGGCCAACCAGAGCCCGGCGGACAGGACCGGCCAGGCCCGGGTCCTGAAGGCCAGGTTGGTGGCTACGCCGAGGAGCGCGTACCAGGTGGTCATCGCGACGATCAGCCCGGCCGCTGCCCCCAGATCGATCATCCCCATCCAGTTGAGGGTGTTGGCCGTGAAGACGAACCCGAAGACCGTGCCCACCGCGGCGGCCCGGCAGCCACTGTACGGACCGCGGGAGGCCAGCGCGAAGCCCGCCACCCCGACCACCGTTCCGGGCCACAGGCCGATCGGGGCGAAGCCGACGCTGGTCAGGGCGCCAGCCAGGGCGGCGATCAGGATCCGATGGCTTTGCCGTTGAGAACGCCGGGCGAGATCGCCGAGCCCTGGCTTCGCTTCAGCCCCCGTTGGGTGGGCGGAGGCCAGCGCGAGGTTCTCAGGCAACCGGGGTCGTGAGGGGCGCGGGTTCTGGCGAGTCGGTCTGGCCGGCGCCCCTGGCTCTTGCGATCAGGACGATGCCCCCGATGATGCTCGCCAGGCCGAAGAGCTGCGCCTCCGTCATGCCGAGGAGCACCGGGTTGTTGATCCGCACGAGTTCGACGAGGATCCGCGAGAGCCCGCTCATCACGAGGTAGCTGCCGAACACCGCGATCGGGGCGATCCGGTCCTGCAGCACCCACAGGGCGAGAGCGATCAGGAACGCCGCCGCAGCCTCATAGAGCTGGGCCGGGTGCACCGGGACGTTGACGGGAACGGCCCCGTTGGGGAAGGCCATTCCCCAGGGCAGGTCGGTCGGCTTGCCGTACGTGCCGTCGCCGGCAAGGAAGCATCCGATCCGTCCAATGCCGTAGGCGACCGACAGCGGCATCGCCATCGCTCCGGCAACCGTGCCGAGCGGAAGTCCGTGGCGGCGGGTGATCACGAGAACGGCCAGGACGCCACCGATCAGGCCGCCGTACCAGACGAATCCGGAGCTGCCGAGCATGTGCAGGTCGAAGTTGCTCCAGTTGTCGATCAGGAAGTAGACCTTGGCTGCCACGAAGCCCCACACTGTCGCCCACATCACCAGGGAGTACGCCGTGTCCTTGTCGTAACCGAGCCGAGTGAAGCGTCGGCCGAGAATGTACGCACCGACGAGGGCGGCGACTGCCTTGCTCACCCCGTAGGACTGGATCTGGAATCCGAAGATGCTGAACAGTACGGGTAGCACGGTGATCAATCTCCAAAGGAAGCAGTGAGTGGGCCGCAGCAACGGGCCGGTCAGGTCAACGGTGCCGTGCCTTGGTGTGGATTGCGCAGACCTTCCCGCAAGATTCAGTCAAGAACCCCAACCGGGCGCGGGGGAGGCGGCGTCCTGTCGGGAACTGAGCGATCGCCCCTTCTTGTCCGAATCTTGACCCGAACCACGGCTGAGCCGAACGACCTGCCCGGCATCCTGACCGCGAGGCATCGACCCACGAAGGGAGTGACGTGCTGCATCAAGGCCCCCCGGTCGCGAGCTGGATCCTCATCTGTCTTGCGCTGGTTCTGTTGTGGCTCGTCACCATCGTGGCGGCTCGTTCGCTGTTGGGCGGTCACAGAGTCCAGCGAGTCCGTCACGTATCGCCGACCCGAGCCGAATCACCTGCCGGGTCGCCGCGACCGTCGGTTCGTTCTTCTTGACCGCACCTTGATCCACGCCGAACAGGAACCGAATGTGTGGTGGGCACAGTTGCAGACAGGACAACCTCCACCGAGGTGGAGTGTGGAGAAGGAGTTGCCGTGAGCGTGGATAACCAGTCGAAGTCGTCGCCGCCGTGGGCGAATTACCCCGACGCCGAGACGTCCCCGGATCGGTCGGTCCCGGATCAGGCGAGCCACGCCGGCCATCAGGCCGACCACTCCGAGCACGGAAGTCGCGGAGGTCACGGCTGGATGATGCTGCTGATGTGCGTGCCGCTCGTCGCTATCGGTCTGTGGCAGTTCTTCAGCGGCGGCGGACTGGCGCCACTCCTTGGCGGACTGGTGTGCTTCGGGATGATGGCGCTGATGCATCTCGGGATGGGCTCGTCGCATCGCCATTGAGGTCGCTCCGGGTCGGGCAGGAGGCTTCGGCTGCGTGCGAGCTAGCTACCGTGGGGTGCGGCGGATCGGGAGGCTCAGGGTGAAGGTGGATCCCAGGCCCGAGCCGGGGCTCACAGCCGTCAACTGGCCGCCGTGGGCTTCGACGAGCGCGCGGGCGATGGTCAGCCCGATACCCGATCCTGCAGCATCGCGGGTTCGGGCGGTGTCTCCTCGGTAGAACCGGTCGAAGACATGGCGCAGCTGATCGGGGGCGATGCCGTCGCCGGTGTCGGCAACCGCCACGAGGGCAGTTTCTTGGGTCTTCTGGACTGTGATCGTGACACTTCCTCCGGGGGAGGTGTGCCTCAACGCGTTGTTGACCAGGTTGTTGAGCGCCTGGCCGATACGGATCGCGTCGATCGCCACAACCGCGTCCTCACCGGGGAGGAGCGCGAGGGTGACGTCCTTGGCATCGAACTTCGGCTGATGGGCATCCACCACGTCGGCGACGACATCACGAAGCGACTGCACATTGGGCTCGATGGTGACCCGGCCCTCTTCGGCCCGGGAAACGTCGTTGAGGTCCCCGGCAAGCCGGCTCAGGTGATTCGTTTCGGCGAGAAGAAGGCTGCGGGTATCGGCATCCCACTCCGCTACGCCGTCGTCGACGGCTTCCAGGTGCGCCTGGATGTTGGCCAGGGGAGTGCGCAACTCGTGCGCCAGGTCTCCAAGGAGACGAAGACGGGTCTGCTCGGTCGCCGCAAGCTGCGTGGTCATGTCGTTGAAAGCTGCCGCGAGATTCGCCAACTCCGGCCCGGCGCCCGCTTCGATCACGACAAGTTCGTGGCTGCCCTGGGAGAGGGCCTTCGCCGCCGTGGAGAGCTTCTCCAGCGGCCGTCGGATTCGACGGGTCACGTAGTAGGTGACGCCCAGCGCGCAGCCGATCGCGACCACCATGGCGACCGCCAGCGAAGCGGTGCTTGAGTCCAGGTAGGCCTGCTCGATGTGGGGGATCTCCGGGGATGTCGGCACGTGACCACTGGCAATGAGGTGGTCATGGAACAGGGTTGGCCCCAGGATCGCCGCGACACCGCCGGCGGTGGCGATGGCTGCCAGCAGCACCAGGCTCTGCGCCACGAACAGCCGGACCCCCAGGCTCCAGTCCTTGGGGCGGGTCGGTCGCTTCACTTGGGCGGAGCCTCGGGCCTGCCCATGCGATACCCGACTCCCCGGACGGTGAGCAGGTAGAGGGGTTCGATCGGATCGTCGCCAAGCTTGCGACGCAGGTTCGCGATGTGCACGTTCACGACGTGGTCGTCACCGACCCACTCGGTGTTCCACACGCGATCGATGATCTGACGGCGCGTGAGCGTGGCTCGCGGGTTGCTGGAAAGCACGTCCAGAATGTCGAATTCGGTGCGGGTGAGGCTGAGCCGGCGATCGCCGACCCAGACCTCCCGCAGTCCTGGATCGATCACCACGTCACCGAATTGACGCTTCTCAGCCGACTCCTCGGGTGAGGTCGCTCTCGACAGGCGGGGTCGCCGCAGAACCGCGCTCACCCGAGCGACCACCTCCCTTGGACTGAACGGCTTGCCGATGTAGTCGTCGGCACCCACACCGAGACCGATGATCCGGTCGGTCTCATCGTCCCTCGCGGTGAGCATGAGGATGTAGCAGTCCGAGAAGGTCCGCACCTGCCTGCAGACCTCGATCCCGTCCAGCCCGGGCAGGCCCAGGTCGAGCAGGATGACCTCGGGATCGAGTTCGCGTGCGGCGGCGACCGAGCCGGGGCCGTCCACCGCATAGTGAACCTCATACCCGGCCTTCACCAGGTACGACCCAAGAATCTGCGCCAAGGCTCGTTCATCATCAACGACGAGGATCTTGGCCGGTGCCGGCACGGTGCTGCTCATCTTCGAAGTATGGCGGACCGACGGCCGCGGCCGGCTGCTGCGGGGGCATCGGCGGCCATCTCTTGATCCAATCTTGACCGAACCGTCGCCCGGAGCCCCTCAACCCGCCGGCTGGCGCAGGCACGCGGCAACCAGGCGGGTATCGCCGTCCGCTACGCCAGCTCAAGCTTCGCTGCGGGTGGGACTGCTCTCCGCGGGGCCCGGGTCCGCGACCTCGACCCACTTCGATTCACAGCCCGGGCAGCGCAAGACTGGCGCGCCGTCGACCTCCTCGCCTGTCGGAACGGTTCCGCAGGCATCACGGCAAGGATTGAGGACCAGGTGGAGAATCACCCGACCATGGTGGTCGACCCGCGCAGATTGGCCAAATCTCGCAGGTCGCTTCGGCTGCGACATCTCCCTCAACAGCTTCGCGGCGGCCAAACCGTGGTGGCCGGCTATGGGAGATCTTTACTTCGCGGTGGGGGTGACCGCTATGAGCGGCGGGCAGGCTGGTTGTGTCGGGCGGCGAGGAGCGCCGCCCAAGCGAACGAGGAGTACGGACATGATGGGATATGGCGGCATGGGTTGGGGCGGCATGGCGTTCGGCGGCATGATCGGCATTGTGCTGCTGTGGGTGGTGCTGATCGCCGGGATCGTCTGGGCGGTGAGCAGGTTGCTGCCCGGTCGTCAGGCGGGCCACGGCACCCGGCCGACGCAGGAGAGCCCTGAGGAGATCCTGGATCGGCGGTTCGCGCGTGGCGAGATCGATCTGCAGACCTATCAGGCCCAGCGCGATGCGCTCGGCCGGGTTCGTGGGGAGGATTTGCGTTGAGCACTCCCAGACGGACCTCTTCGCGGCGGCTGGCGTGGCTGGTGCTGGTGGCGGCGAGCGTGCTGCTGCTCGGGTCGCTCGCCGTCGTCCTGGTCGCCTCGGGAACGACCCTGGTCGCGACTCCCACCGCCGGGACGTCCGGGCCGGGCTACCCGAACACCTCGAACGGGCGCCGGGGTATGCCGGGCCCGGGGATGGGGGGCGGCATGATGGGCCGGCAGGTCTGGTTGGCGGGTGATGGCTCGCCCGTCCAGGGGATCGCGCAGGCGCGCGCCCGTGCGACGCTCGCCGGCTCCGGCCGGGGCCTGCGGCCGGGTGAGGTGATGCAGTTCACCGGAAACTTCTACGTCGAGTTGAAAGACGCCGCCGGGCGGCCTGCCACGGAGCTGCTGGTGAACCCGACCGACGGGTCGGTGTCCACCGAGCAGGGGCCGGCGATGATGTGGAACTCCGGTTCCCGGGACGCCACTGTCTCGCCGGACCAGGCGCGGGTCATGGCAGATGACTGGTTGCGGGTCAACCTGCCCGCCCAAGCCACCGTCACTGACGTGAAGGGATTCCCGGGCTACTACACGATCGACACTGAATCGGGCGGCAACATCGTGGGCATGCTTTCGGTGAACGCCCTCACCGGGGCAGTCTGGTACCACACCTGGCACGGGAACTTCGTCACGGAGGAGGACGCCTGATCGTGGTCGAGACTCCGAGGCTGAGCGCCCTGGTGGTGGACGACGAGCCGAGCCTGGTGCGGGTCGTCGAGGGCTTCCTGGCCCGGGACGGTTTCGACGTCCGCACCGCTGCCGACGGCGAGACCGCCCTGGCGCTGGCCCGCGAAGCCGAGCCGGATGTGGTGGTGCTCGATCTGGGCCTTCCCGGCATGGACGGGATCGAGGTGTGTCGGCAGTTGCGGACCTTCTCCCGCTGCTACGTGCTGATGCTGACCGCCCGCGCCGACGAGGTGGACCTGCTCGTCGGGCTCGCTGTGGGTGCCGACGATTACGTAACCAAACCGTTTTCCCCTCGAGCACTGGTTGCCAGGATCCGCACCCTGCTCCGCCGGCCCCGCACGACGGGAGGCGCACCGGAGGATTCCGGCGAACCGGCGAAGCAGGTGTTCGGCGACCTTGTCATCGACCCCCCGGCGCGGGAGGTCCACGTCGGATCGTCCCTGATCGGGCTCACCCGCACCGAGTACGAACTCCTGGAGACCTTGAGCAGCCGTCCGCGGGTCGTGTTCACCCGGCAGCAGCTCCTGGACAACGTCTGGGACGGTACGACCGGCGCCGCGCCCGGCGATGAACACCTCGTCGACATCCACATCGGCCACCTGCGGCGCAAACTGGGCGACGACTCGCGATCGCCCCGCTACGTTCTCACCGTCCGGGGCGTCGGCTACCGAATGGGACCGGGATGAACCCGCGGCAGACCAAACCGAAGGGACCGGGGCTCAGGCTGGCCGGCCGGCTCCTGATCAACATCGCCCTCGTCATCCTCGCCGGTGCCAGCACCGTCCTGCTCGGGGCACTCCTGCTCTCCTGGCCGCTGTTCGACATGCACCTGCAGGACGCAGGAGTGACTCTGGACCAGCAGATCCTTGAGCACCTGATGAGCGCCTTCGAACAGGCCGTCCTTACCGCCCTCGCGGTCGGGATCCTCGCTGCCGCAGCAACAGCACTGGCGATCAGCTGGCTGATCGCCCGCCGGCTTGCGACACCCATCCAGGACGCCGCCATCGCCGCGAGGGCACTCGCCGACGGACGACTCGACACCCGGCTGCAGGACCCCCGGATGGGATCAGAGCTCGCAACCCTGACGGTGTCGATCAACCAACTTGCCCAGCGGCTGGAGGCCACTGAGACCACCCGCCGGGAACTCACCGCAGACCTGGCGCACCAGCTGCGCACCCCGATCGCATCGCTCGAGGCCACCGTCGAGGCCATCGCAGAAGGCATCCTCCCCGTGGACGACCAGACCCTGGAAACCCTGACCGGTCAGAGCGCGCGCCTGCGGCGTCTGGTCGCCGACCTCGAAGTCGTCTCCCGCGCCCAGGAACGCCAACTCCTGCTTAGCACCAGGCCCGTGCCAGTTGCCGCACTCGTCGACACCGCCGTCGCCGCAAGCCGGGAACGATTCCGGGCCGCCCAGGTGAGCCTCACCCGGTCCGTCGCCGCCGACACCCCCGACCTGCTCGTGGACCCCGACCGGATCAACGAAGTCATCACCAGCCTGCTCGACAACGCCCTGCGACACACACCCGCCGGCGGAACCGTGACCGTCAAGGCCGGCGCCGACCCGGACCCCCGCCACCCCGGCGCGATCATTGAAGTCCGCGACACCGGAGCGGGATTTCCCCCGGGGGACGCCGAGAAGCTGTTCCGGAGATTCCACAAGGCGCCGAGCAGCGCCGGCTCCGGCCTCGGACTGACCATCGCCCGCGCGATCGTGGAGGCCCACCACGGCACCCTCACCGCCGACAGCGACGTGTCCGGCCAGGGCGCGCAATTCACCATCACGATCCCGCCCGCACCAGGCCGGTAGCCGTTGCGCCGACATCCGTGCGTCCCAGCCGCGACATCGATGCGGCCCTCGCCCACTCGCGCGCGCAGCCGGGTGATCAACGTCGCCGACGCGTCGATGTCAAACCTTGACCATCCGCATACGAAACAGCCCACGTCCGGGGGAGACCCTGAACTATGACGCGACGTCCAGACAGTCGCACCGGCACGACTGTGCCGATCGAGGCCACCGCAGTTCGACCGGGCCGGCGGGCCGTGCTGGTGGTGATCCTCGCGGGACTCTTCGCCGTAGCCGGTGCAGCCACTGCCTCGGCACACGGGGGCGAGGAGACAACCGTTGGGTACGTGCTGGCGCAGCAGGCATTGGGGCACCTGGCTCACGACACGAGCGCGGCCGGGATCGAGGTGGCGATGGAGAAGGTCGACGACGCTCTGGAGACCTCGGACAACGCGGGGGTCGACATCGCGAAGGTGCAGCAGGCGCGCGCGGCACTCGAAGCCAACCAGGTGACCCGCGCCCAGGAGTTGCTCGCGCAGGCCATCAGTGCCGCGGTCGCCGCGCTTCCACCCGCCACCGGCATGTCCACCGGCACCCGGACCATCGAACCGGAGCTTGCCGGCCGGCCCGACGCGCCCGCCCCGAGCTGGATCCTCGCCATCGCGTCGCTGGCGCTGCTGCTGGGCGGCAGCTACCTGGCCTATCGCTACCGCCCAGCCGACACCCCGGCACAGCTGCGGCGCAGGCTGGCACAACCCGCTGACCGTGACGCCCAAGCATCCCGGGAGGAGACACCATGAGCACCCTCCGCGCCGACCCGGCCATCTCGACCAGCCCGAACACCGCTGCGACCCGCCCGTGGTGGCGCCGCGCCCTCGATGTCGTCGATGACCGGCTCGGCATCACCGCGCTGACCTATCCCGTCCCGGAGCACGCGAACAACATCGCGTGGAGCCTGGGCGGGATCACCGCCGCAGCCCTGGTACTGCTCGTCGTGACCGGGATCCTGCTCACCCAGTTCTACGCTCCGGTTCCGGAGGAGGCCAACGCCTCGGTCCGGCACATTGTCACCCACGAGTGGGGCATGTGGTTCGTCCGCGGCGTGCATTTCTGGGCCGCCCAAGCAATGTACGTCACCGCTGCCCTGCACCTGCTCCGGGTCTTCCTCACTGGTTCCTACAAGCGCCCCCGAGAAGGCAACTGGCTGATCGGTGTCGCCATGTTCGGGCTGGTGATCTTCGCCCTGTTTACCGGAACCGTCCTCAAGTGGGACCAGGAAGGGTACGAGGCGCTCGGGCACAACGTCGAGGTCGCCAACCTGCTCGGCGGCGGCGGCCTGTGGTTCTCCCCGGACTTCGCCAACCGGGTCTCCATCCTGATCCGCCTCTACAGCGCCCACGTCGTCCTCATACCGGGCCTGATCGTCGTGCTGTTCACGCTGCACGCGCTCCTGGTCAAGCGGCACCGCATCTCCCCCCACCCATCGCTGACCGCCGACGACGAGTCCACCGACGCGCCGGCAGCGGAGCCGGTCGAGCCGTTCACCCACCACCTGCGCCGGATCTCCGCGCTCGGGCTCGCCCTGCTGGGGGCCCTGGGCCTGCTGGCCGTCACCTTCCCACCCCCAGTCGGTCCGGCGCCCGTCGAGGGCATCGAGGTGACCAAGCCGATGTGGCCGTTCTGGTGGATGTTCACCCTGGAGAACTGGATCGGCCTGTCAGGGATCCTCTACGGCGGCGGCGCCCTGTTCACCATCCTTGTGGCCCTGCCGTTCATCGACCGCAACCCGCACCGCGCGTGGCGACACCGCCGAGTTGCCATGACAATCGCCAGCGCCATCGTGGCGGCCATCATCGTCTTGACGATCTTGATGGCCTTCACCACGGCCAAGACCCACCTGGGCATGTGAGCGACGAAGGAAGGCAGTCCACAACCGCCATGACAAGCCCTCCGGCGCGCAACGGTTCTGCTCGGCGAGCCCGCAGCAGCCTGTGGATCCTCCTGTTAGTGGCGACGCTGGCCGCCGGATCGCTCAGCGCGGCGCTTTCCTCACCAGGGTCACCAGCCACCGGTCTGCGGGTCGCAGTCAGCGGCATCGTCCTGGCTGTCACGCTGGCCCTGGCCGCTCGCGTGTTCCAGGCACTCCACAGTGCCCGCTCCAGGTCCAGGACCGATCGACATGGCTGACGCCCCAGACGGCGTGTGGCCCGGTCGCGCCCGCCGGGCGTCGTGAAATCCGGGATGGGCACCGGCATGCCCCGACCGGCGCTCGTCCCGCGCCCCGGCCGGATGGTCCTGATCACCGCCGGGTGGGGCGCCTGCTTCGTCGCCATCCGCTGGGGCCTGCAGGACGCCCCCCTGCTGTGGTTCGCCGCGCTTCGCTCCCTGGTGGCCGGCGCGGTCGTGCTGCTTGCAGCCGTTGGCACCGGCTGGCGGCCGCCCCCACGGGCCGCGTGGCCATGGGTGCTCGTGCTGGGGCTGGTCAACGTGGCCCTCGCGTATGCCGCGATGTTCGCAGGGACTGCCGGGGTGAGCAGTGGCGTGGCCGCAGTGCTCGCCAACTCCCAGCCGCTGCTCATGGTGCTGCCGGCATGGCTGCTCTTCCGGGAGCGGCCCACCCGATGGGCGCTGGCCGGGCTGCTCCTCGGCTTCGTCGGCTTGGGAGTCGCGGCAGCCGCGAGCGGGGCCGGGACGGCCGGGGCGTTGCTGTCGCTGGCGTCCTCGGCGGCCACGGTCGTCGGAACCCTCATCGCCCGGCGGCTGGTGGACGTGGACGTCGTTGCGCTCACGGCGCTCCAGTTCCTGGTTGGCGGCGCCGCCCTGGCCGCGTGGGCCGCCGCTGCGGAAGGCGCGCCCAAGGTTGCGTGGACGCCTCAGTTCCTCGCAGTCCTGGCCTTCATCGCCGTGATCGGCACGGCTGCCACGAACTTGCTCTGGTTCGCCGAGGTCCGCCGCGCTGAGCTCGTCAGGCTGACCGCCTGGACGATGCTGACACCCGTATTCGGCGTTCTGCTCGGGTGGTTGCTTCTCAGCGAGGCACCCACCCCCCGCCAGTGGCTCGGGATCGTCCTGGTGCTGGCCGCACTCCCGCTCATCCAGCTCAGGTCCCCGCGCAACCACCCAGCCGCCGTCACCGGCGGCACCTCCTCCGACGCTGTCGATCCCCGGTCTTGATGAAACCTTGATCCGGCGACAGCGGAACGACAACCAGAGCTGCCGAGACTGGCTCGTGTGAGGGCACCAGCCCTCAGAACGGCAGGTTCATGATGTTGGACTTCCTTGTACGCAACTGGATCTGGATCGCGCTCGTCGGCGGCATGCTCGTCATGCACCTGCGTGGCCACGGAGGCCACGGCTCCGGTGGATGCGGAGGCGGTCATGGCCACAGCCAAGGGGAGGGCCAGGGGCATGGCCACCAGGACCGGGATGGGCAGCGGCCGACCGAGGCTTCCGGGCACGCTGGACACGAGGCGCACCGGCCCGCCGGAGCCAGAGAGCCAGCACAGGGATCAGCCCAGCCAGCCCCTCAGGACTGGCAGCCCGGGACGCGTTGGCCACAGCTCTGACGTAGCCAAGGACAACGATGACCCCTCGCCACCCAGAGGCGCCGCCCGCGGCGGCAGCTGCGCCGACGTGCTGCTGCGACACCACCGAAACCCAGCGCGCCGTGGCTGGCGCGGCCCCGTCCGCTCAGCCCTGCCCGTCCTGCGTCGCCGCTCTGGTGGCCGAACCCGACCGATTCACCGCCCTGCGGGAGGCCGTGGCCGCCGAGGCCGAGCCACTCATCGTCCTCACCGTGCTGCTGCGCTGGTGCCGGGACCACCACCGACAGCTGCAAGCCCTGATGACGGACGGACCGGTCCAGACCGCACTCGAAGCCCGGGTCGACCCGGTGCGCCGGACCATGGTCGGCACCCGCGATCGGTCCTCTCTCGACGACACTGTCCGCGGTGAGCTGGCTACCCTCTTCGCCCGGGACGACGATGTGCCTGTCGTGGCAATGGCTCACCGGGTGGCTGAACTCATCGATGAGCAATACCAGGTCAGCCTCAGCGCGTCCTTCCGCGCCCGAAGCCCCTACCGTCCCGGAGTGGGCGACCCCGTGCCGTTGGGGGCTGCGAACGTCACTGCGGTGACGACCTTGGTGCCCACCGCGCCACCGTGGCGTCTGGCGCACCGCCTCGACCAGACCCGGCACGTCCGCCTGGCCGGTGAGTGGGCCGCCCAGTTCCACGTCGTGTTCGACTACTCTCTGGCCGAAACGGGGGCACCTTTCCTGGGCGCCGATACGGTACTCGCCACCGTGCACCCCAACGCTTCCCTGGCCGACTTGGAGTTCCCCGCCGGACCCGACGGGCGCGTCTTCCACATCGGTCCCGCAGACGAGCGACGCCAAGGCGCCCAGTTGGACGCGTTGATCGGCACCGCCGTGGACCAGGGCGCGACCATCGTGGTCCTGCCCGAACTGGCCCTCACCCCAGCCCTGGCCCAACGCCTCCGCCACTGGGTCACCGACGCCGCTGGGCCCAACGTGCTGGTCGCCGGCAGCGTCCACACACCAGAGGCCGATGGAACCCGCCGTAACCGGGCCTTCACCTGGGTCCGTGGCCTGGCCCACCCCCTGGTCCACGACAAGTTCAGTCCGGCCGATCGGCCCGTGACCGAGGGCGTCGACGCCGACCCCTACCCCCAGATCCGCGTCCACGTCGGGACCGACGGGTGGCACGCGGTGGTCCTCGTCTGCCGTGACCTGCTCAACCGGGACGCCGTCCATGTCCCTCACCGAGGTCGGCGCCAACCTCGTCCTCGTGCCTGCCATGAGCGAGACACTCACCGCCTTCGGCGGCCCGGCCGCCCAGCTCGTCGGTGCGAACCGGGCCTTTGTGGTCGTCGCCAACAACCCCGCAGAATGGCCGGCCGCCACCCCCGGCGCGGCCTCGCCCCGCCCGGCCAGGGCCGTGTTCGGTCACCCCGGATTCGGGCAGCAACTGCGCCTGGTCAATGGCGCCGGGCCCGAACCCGGTGTCGCCACGCTGCGGCTGGCCTCCGGTCAAACCCAGTGGCACCCCGCCCCCAGCGAGGACCCCCAACGCAGACCCGATTGGACCCCGCCCATGCCGGACTGGGCGGCACGGGTCGCTGCCGAGAACCCAGCCGACGGCCCCGCGCTGGCCCGCCCGGTGACCCTCCGGCCCAGCGCGGTCCTGATCCTGATCACGTCCGGGCCCGCCGGACCGGAAGTGCTGCTCACTGAACGCGCCACCGACCTTGGGGACTACCCCGGTCGGGTCACCTTCCCCGGAGGCGCTCACGACCGCGACGACCACGACGCAATCGCCACAGCCCTCCGGGAAGCGCGCGAAGAAGTAGGACTTGATCCGGAAAGCGTGCACGTCGTTGCCACCCTGCCCCGGTTCGCCCTACCTGACAGCGGGTTCCTCGTCACGCCCGTCCTGGCCTGGTCGAACTCACCGTCCCTGTCCGCGCCAGCAAATATCTCCGAGGTATCCGCCGTTCGATTCGTCCCGTTGATCGACCTGATCGCAAGGACGCCTTCACCCAGGGATCCCTCGATCGACGCCCGACCACCACTGAAGCCACGACGCCACGCAGAGCTGCGCGCGAGTCTGGCGCCGATGACCCGCACCCTGATCGATCTCGCTGCCTTCTGGGTGCTCCCGGCCCTCGATGGCGCCCCCAACGCATCCCGATAGGTTCGCGCTACCTCGAGCTCAGCCGGACCTCCGCTGCCTTCTCTTCCGGGAACCTGAGCGCAGTCGTGGGGCGCGACCGATCCCCGCTTCGGCTGCCTCAGCCGGACACTGTCGCGACGGGCGGATTCGTGCGCCGGTCCGGGAAGGTGCGGACGGGACCCTGTACCGACACGCCCACCCGATCGCCGGGGGCGGGGGCCTGCGGGCCCATGACGCGCGCCCGCAACGGAGAGACCCCGGCAGGATCGGCGAGGACAAGCTCGACCAGTGCGTCGTGTCCGAAGTAGGTCACCCTGCCGACGGTGGCGTCGAGCGCCCCCGCCGTCGCGGCGGTGAGGCTGATCTGCTCGGGACGGATCATGACCTCGACAAGTCCCCCGGGCTGTGGGCCCGAGACGGGCAGCCTGCCGAGCCGGCACTCGACCTGTCCGTGGGCCGCGGTGCCGGGGAGAAGCACGGTGTCGCCGAGGAAGGTGGCCACGCCGGTGTCGACGGGTTCGCGGTAGACCACCTCCGGGCGGCCCACCTGACGGAACCGCCCGGCGGCGAGGATGGCCACCTCGTCGGCGATGGAGAGCGCCTCCTCCTGGTCGTGGGTGACCAGGATCGCGGTGGCGCCCGCGCCCTTCAGTGCCCGAGCGGTCGCCTCGCGGGTGGCAGCGCGCAGCGTGGCGTCGAGCGAGGAGAAGGGCTCGTCGAGCAACACCAGGGCGGGCCCGGGGGCCAGCGCCCGCGCGAGGGCCACCCGCTGCTGCTGGCCGCCGGACAGCTGATCCGGGCGCCGGTCGGCCATGGATGCGGGCAGGTCGACCAGGTCGAGCAGTTCCAGGACCCGCTCGCGGTGACGGCGGCGGGGTCTGGGGAGGCCGAAGGCGATGTTCCCGGCCACGGAGAGGTGGGGGAACAGCGCACCGTCCTGCCGGACGTAGGCGACGCCCCGGCGCTCGGGCGGTACCCAGGTGCCCGGCCCGACGACGGGGGAGCCTCCGACGGCGACGGTTCCCGAGCGTGGGGGGAGAAAGCCTGCGATGACCCGGAGGAGGGTGGTCTTGCCGCTGCCGGAGCCTCCGAGCACGGCCGTTGTGGTGCCCTCGCGAACGGTCAGGTCGACCTCGGAGAGGACTTCCTCGCCGCCGTAGCCTGCTGTGACGCCGCGCAGGACAACTTCACTCATGGCACCTCCACGATCTGCCGACGGAGAAGGATGGTCAGCGGGGCCGACAGCGCCACCATCACGGCGGCGTACGGGGCGGCGGCCGCGTAGTCGAGTTCACTGGCCTCGCGCCAGAACGCCAGGGCGAGGGTGTCGGTTCCGGTGGGTGCGAGCAGGAGGGTTGCGGTCAGCTCCGTCCCGACAGCAAGAGCGACGAGCACCATCCCGGTCAACACGGACGGCCCGATCAGAGGCAGGACCACGCGCCGGAAGGTTGCCCCGCCGCCCAGCCCGAGCGAGCGGGCGGCCTCGGCGAGTTCGGGGCGGGACGCGGCGAGGCCGGCGCGCAACGACACCATGGCGCGGGGGAGGAACAGGATGGCGTAGGCGACGACGATGAGTCCGACGGTCTGGTACATCGGGCGTGCCCACCGTACCGAGAGGGTTACCAGGGCGAGGCCCACGACGACCCCGGGGAGCGCGCTGGCGAGGTAGGTGGCCCGCTCGAGGAGCAGCGTGCGGGCCGAGTGATGGCGGGCCAGCAGCCAGGCCCCCGGCAGTGCGGCGGTGGTCGCCGCTGCCGCGCCGAGGAGGGCCAGGCCCAGCGTGCTGATCGTGACCTGGGCAAGGTGCGCGCCGACCGGCCCAGCCCCGGACGGGGCAGCGACCAGCCAGCGGATCACGGTCACGATCGGTACCAGGAGAGATGCGGAGACCAGCGCGGTCAGGAAGGCCAGGGCGGGAGCCGTCCACGCGCCCAGTCGCGCCGGCGCGGGGCGGCGCGGGGCTCCGGCGCCGACTTGCGCGACCCGGCGCCGGCCTCGGGCCAGCACTTCGGCGACGAGGGCCAGCAGGCAGAGTCCGAGCAGCACTGATGCGAGCAGGCTTCCGGAGGCGTCGCTGAAGCCGACGGCGTAGCGTTGCATGATCGCAGTCGTGAACGTCTGGAAGCGCATCATCTCCAGGACGCCGTACTCGGCGAGCAGGTGGAGCGTGACCAGCAGGGCGCCGCCACTCAACGCGGGGCGCAGTCGCGGCAGCACGGTGCGCATTACGGCAGCCGCCGGGGAGAGACCGAGAGAGCGGGCGGCCTCCTCGTCACCACCGTCCAGAGCGCGTAGGAGGGCCGCCGCGGGAAGGAACACGAACGGGAAGTAGGCCATCGAGGTGACCAGGGCGGCGCCGGTGAAGCCGGTGAGTTCCGGCGCCACAGTCACCCACGCGTAGGCGCTGACGAACGCCGGCACTGCGAGCGGGGCGAGCAGCAACCCCCGCCACACCCCGGCCCCGGGCAGGTCGGTGCGTTCGACGAGCCATGCTGCGATGGCGCCCACGACCACCGTGGCGGGCACGGTTGCGCCGACGAGCAGGGCGGTGTTGCCCAGCAGTTCACCGACCCGGGGGCGGAACAGGTAGTCGGCCGCGAGCTGGGTGCCGGCGGAGAGCGCGTTGGCGACGACGCCCAGCAGCGGCAGGACGGTGAGGGCGGCGACCGCGGTGGCGAGCAGGAGGACGCCGCCGGGCGCCCTAGAGGATGCCTGCATCAGTCATCAGCGAGACCACAGTCTCGGAGTTGAGCGCCGACGGGTCGACGACCGGGGCGTACAGGCCGGCCAGGGGCGGCAGTGCCGGGTCCGACTCGACGCCGGCGCCCACCGCGTACTCCATCGATCCGCTCTCGACGAGGATGCGCTGGCCCTCGGGACTGGTGATGTAGGCGAGGAACTGCTGCGCCTCGGCGCTCATGTCGGAGGAGGCGAGCACTCCACCGGCGGACAGGCTGACGAAGGCGCCCGGATCCTGGCCGCCGAAGTAGTGGAGGGCGGTGTTGGCGCTGCCCTCCTTCGTCCCGGCCTGGTCGCGGTACCAGTAGTAGTGGTACATGATGCCGATCGGGACCTGACCGGCGTTGACCGCGTTCATGGTGGCGATGTTGTTCTGGTAGACCTCGGCGTTGTCTGCGAGGGCTTTGAGCCAGGCGGCCGTCTCGGACTCGCCCCGCTCGGCCAGCATCCCGGCCACGATGGCCTGGAAGTCGGCCCCGCCCGGGGCGCCGCCCCAGCGCCCGGCCCATTCCGGGCTGGCGAGGTCCATGATCGAGGACGGGAGTTCGTCGGCACTGATCTGGGCCGGGTTGTAGACCAGGACCGTGGAGCGGGCGGCGATCGGCGTCCAGAGTCCCGACGAGGGTGCCAGCCCTTCGGACAGCTGGCCGTGGGTCGTCGCCGCAACCGGTGCGAGGAGGCCGGCGCGCTCGACCACGGTCATGGCGGGGGAGTTCTCGGTCAGGAAGACATCGGCGGGGGACGCTTCTCCCTCGGCCACGATCATCTGGCCCATGGAGGAGTCCTGGCCCTCCCGGACCTGAGTTCGGATTCCCGTCCTGGCGGTGAATCCACTGGCCCAGGCCTCGGTGACGTTACGGTGCTGCGAGGAGTAGATCTGCAGGACACCGGGCTGCGCCTGGAAGGTCTCCTGTGGCGGGGCCGAACCCGCTGAGCAGGCTGTCAGGGCGAGCCCAAGCGCCGGTGCGATCAGGGCGGCCGTCCGGAGACGGTGAGTGCGGGTCACGGGAGCCTTTCGTTCGAGTTGGTGGGGAGTGGGACCAGGCCCTGGAGCCGCCGCACGGGACCGTCCGCCAGGCGCCAAAGGAGGCAGCCGGTCGCGAGCGAGAGGACCGCCCCGGTGAGGGGATCGGACGCGAAGGTGATGATCTGGAACTGGACGAGGTAGATGTAGAGGGATGCCGCAGCCAGCAGGCTCACCACAGGGACGGCCGGCGCAGGGAGACGCACGCTGCGCAGCAGGGTGAGCGCCACGATGCCGGCGATGACCACGGCGTTGCGGGCGGGGTCGGCGGGGAAGAACCCGACGCCCCCGACGACGGCGAGAACCAGGGTGAGGCCGCGCCGCCAGCCGGTGTCGGCGTGCGCCGCCGCGGCGCCCAGCGTGAACAGCCAGATCGTGGTCGGCATCATGCCGCGCAGCAGACCTTCTCCCTCGTTCAGGATGACGAATCGTGGGACGAGGGCGAGGGTCGTCAGGATCATCGCAACCCGCCAGGGATGACGTCGCCACGCCCGGGAAGCGGCCGGGATGGACAACACAGCCGTGATCGTCGCGGTGCAGGCGAGGAGTGTGTCCACGAACCAGAACTCGTTGTGGCTGGCCTGGGACACGGGGCCGGTCAACCAGTTCACCAGCAGCACGTTGCCCCACCCGTAGCGCCCCCCGTTCGCCATGCCGATGAGCGCGACCACGATCGTGGGGACGGCTACGCCGACGAGGGTCCGGGCACCCGCCCGCCAGCGGCCCCCGACAGTAGGTGCCGAGAGGCCGAAGCGAGCGGCGTTGAAACCCGCAACCGCCAACAGGGTGTGCGCGCCGCCGCGGAACGTGAAGAGGTCGGCGTGCGAGCCGAGGATGAGCACCACAGCCACGGCGCGGATCGCCACTGACGCCTCCACCGAGTGCCAGACACGCCAGGACCACCAGCCGCGGGGCTGGTCGGACGACCACCGTGACGCTGTGAGGTGGTTCGCGCGGGTGGTGCCGAGCTCGACTAGTTCGGCCAGCGGGCGGTGGTGCCAGTTGGGCGGGAGCGGGCCGAGGAGGCCTTCGAGGCGCACCGAGGCCTGGACGTGGCTGAGCGAGTCGCCGCCGTGCTGGACGAAGGTGCGGCGCAGGTCGATGGCGTCTCGTCCGAGGACGTGACGGATCGCGGTCGCGACGTCGGTGGCCAGCGAGGGGACGCCACCCCCGGCCCTCGTCTCCCGGGTGGTCGCAACCCGGGTGCTCTTCACCAGTGCCGCGCACAGCGGTCGGTCGAGCTTGCCGCTGGGCAGGCGTGGCAGGTCCATCGCAGTGGCGTGGACCGCGGCCGGTCCCAGCCCGGAGGCCCGGGCGGCGAGGTCGCGGGCGCGATGCTCGAGAGTGGCGGCCGGCGTCCCGGGCTGCGGCTGGACTGCGACGGTGAGGCCGTCCTCGTCCCCGTTCACGCAGGCGGTCAGGCCCGCGGCGGTGAGCGCTTCCTCCACGCGCGCCACATCGACCCGGAGCCCCATCACCTTGACGAACCCGGATCGTCGACCGTGGAGTCGGAGCAGGCCGTCGTCCCCGATGGTGCCGAGGTCGCCGGTACGGAGTTCGGTGAGCATGGCGCCGAGGGCCAGATCGTCGGGGTGCTCGGCGTAACCCATCATGACCCCCGAGCCCCGTACCAGGACCTCACCGACACCGTCGGCAGCCTCCGGCACGGTCGGGTCGACCCGCACCGACGTGCCTGCCACCGGCCGGCCCACGGCGTCCGGGTGCCGGGCGACGTCGGTCGGGTCGAGGACGCAGATGCGTGCGGTCGCCTCGGTTTGGCCGTACATCACCGCGAGCCCCCAGCCGTGCTCGCGCCCGAGGGCGGCCGTTCGCAAGACACGCTCGCGGGGCATCCGTCCCCCCGCCTGGGCGATGAGGCGTAGCGAGGGATGCGGCCTGTTCAGGACGCCCGTCGATTCCATGAGTTCGACCGAGTGCGGCACCACCGCCAATGTCGTGACGCCGAGTCGGTCGACGACGTTCCAGGTCTCCCGGGCCAGCAGCGAGCCGTCGTGCAGCACCACTGAGGCCCCGGCGACGAGATGGGAGTGCAGGACCGACAGCCCGAAGCAGTAGTGGAGGGGCAGGCTGGTGAGCGCACGGTCGTGCTCGGTAAGGCGGAGCGCAGCGGCGATCGCGGAAGCGTTGCTGAGGATGTTGCGGTGGGCGAGCCGGACGAGCTTCGGGGAGCCGGTGCTGCCCGAGGTGCTGAGCAGCAGCGAGAGCTCGGGGTGCAGCAGGTGTTGAGGCGTGGTCGAGCGGACCTCGAAGGGACGGTCCGGGTCTCCGGTGGCGACGAGGTCGGGCCGATACCGGCCCAGAATCGTCTCGGCCGCTGCCGGCGTCACCAGGGCAGCGTGTCCAGCCGCCAGCGTCGCGAGGTATCCCGTCACGCTGTCCACGTCGGGACGCAGCGGCACATGGACCAGCCGGCGCCCGCTCCCGACGTCCGGCAGCCGGGCGGCGAGCTCCTCGACCATCTCGCCCAGCCGGACGTGGGAGAGGACCGCGCCAGAGGTGCTGATCAGCGCCGGTCGATCGGCCGATGGCCCACGGTGAGTCGGCAACAGGCTGCGGCGTGTGGCCGGGGCCGTCAGGAGACTCACGCAGGTAAGGCTATCCTAACTGGATTAGGTCACAGAATCGGAGTGTAAATCGTGGACGTCATGGTCTGGTGGACCACTCTCACCGCTGCCGACCGGTCAGTCCTCGATCTGCTTGACCCCACAGAACGGGCGCGGGTCGACTCCCTCGATCGTCCCGCAGACCGCGCGAGATCTCTCCTTGGCGCTGCCCTGCTCCGCGTGGCTGTTGCCGATCGGATGGGAGTCTCGCCCGCGGACGTGGTCATCGACCGGACCTGCAACGAATGTGGAGGCCCGCACGGCGCCCCAAACATCGTGGGACCGGGTACACCCGCCCAGTGGGCCGCGGTGTCCCACTCAGGCCTGCTGGTCGTCGTCGCCGTGAGCGGACACGGCCCCGTGGGGGTGGACGTGCAACGCCTATCCGATCTCGACAGCGCGGCGCGCGGTCCACGGTGGGTGCGCAGCGAGGCCCTGCTCAAGGCGCAGGCGACCGCACACCGAACACTCGACCCCGCCAGGCCTACGGAGGTTGGTTGCCCTGTAGTGCGCGAGCTGTCCGCGCCACTGGACGGCTACGCCGCCGCGCTAGCTGTCATGGCCCAGGGGACGCTGAAGATCGCGGTACGCCACTGGCCCCCGGAACCGGGACGGCTCGTTCGATCGACGAGGATCAGTTGAGGCTGCGTTGTGGGACACGACCGCCCCCATGGGTGCGAGTCGGTTTCCAGACGTACTGACCGCTCGGGCGACCCTGACCTCCTCGGCCTGGGTCTGCGTGGCCCAGTAGCCGGCGTCATGCTCACCAAAGGACTCCCAGACGGGAACGTCCGGGAGAACTCACGAATCGAGGGGAATCTTCAACCTTGACAGCTGCTCATACAGTTGGGCGTGAGCTGGCTGCCGGGATCAGTGGCGTGGGTCGAGGATGGTGAGAGTGTGTCGCTTACTACCAACTGTGCGGCAATCGCCGGCGTCCGAATCAGGCTGCCGCACGAGTCTGAACAGAAGATCGGGTCGCAGCCGTTATGAACGCCGTCGAGGCGGTCCGGCGCACACGGCCCGTTGTGTGGGGTCTTTGCGTCGTCGCATTGGTGTCCATCGTCATCTTGTGGAGCCCGTGGACGAACACCGACAACCGTGGAGCGCCTGCTGCGGGCGTTCAGGCCGGCCTCCAGACCAAGCCGGGCCTAGACCTCTACCCTCCCGGAAAGCGCGTTGGAGCACCCAAGCTTGAAGGCACCACGCTAGATGGCGAGGCATTCTCCCCGTCGGGCTTGGCGGGCAGCATCGTGGTTATCAACGTGTGGGGATCGTGGTGCGCACCTTGTCGGGCCGAAACTCCTGACCTGGTTCGACTAGCCAACGAGTACGCCAATAAGGGTGTTCGCTTCGTCGGCATCAATACCCGGGACAACCTCGACGCAGCAAAGGCCTTTGTGAGGACCTTCAGGGTGCCGTACCCAAGCGTTCAAGACATCAATGGCGAAGTGTTGCTCGCTTTCCGGGACACCATCCCCACCACAGTGGTCCCCACCACCCTCGTCGTCGATACTCATGGCCAAGTCGCCACCCGAGTCATCGGGCCCGTCACCTACAACACCCTCAAGGGCATACTCAAGGACGAGATCGCCCTCGGTGAGGCCAACAGGTGAACCCCGGCGATCTGGTCGCGTACGGACCCCTGCTTGTCGCTATCCCGGTGGCTATGGCTGCCGGGTTGGTGTCGTTCCTCAGTCCTTGCTGTCTACCGCTGGTGCCCGGCTATCTCGCCTATGTCACCGGCACCGCGGGCGCCGACGCAGCCTCTGCCAACACGCAACCAACCAACCATCCCAGCGGCACCGCGCACACGGCCACCCCTGTCGCAGCGAGAACTCCCCGACCGCGCGGCCCCAGTCGCACGGTCATTGGAACCTTGCTCTTCGTGCTCGGTTTCGCCGCCGTCTTCACCAGTTACGGGGCTGCGTTTGGTGCCGCCGGAACCCTGCTACTCAAGCACCAAGACCTCATCATCAAGGTACTGGGCGTCTTCACCATTCTGCTAGGGCTGATATTCGCCGGCGTCTTGGGACGTATTCCACTGTTCGCCCGCTCGTTCCGGGTGAGCTTCAAGCCTCGCCTCGGCGTCGCGAGCGCGCCTCTGCTGGGCGTCCTCTTCGGGGTCGGGTGGACACCTTGCATCGGCCCTACACTCGCGGCCGTTCTCGGCCTGTCATTCAGTACCGGCGGCGCCGGTCGAGGAGCGTTACTGTCCTTCGCCTACAGCGTCGGCCTCGGGCTACCCTTCCTGTTGGCAGCCATGGGTATCCAACGAGCGTTCAAGATGTATGCGCTCGCCCGCCGTCATGCTCGCCGGATCACTCAGGTCGGCGGCGTCTTGCTGATGGCTGTGGGGATCATGCAGGTCACCGGCATCTGGGCTTCGATCATCGCGCAGCTACAGGTGCTCGTCGCCAATTGGCAAACTCCGCTGTGAGACGACAGTCGAAGGTGAGCCACACCGAGCCGCTCCAGTCCTGAGGTGGTGTGGACGACGCTCGGATTCTGGTCGGTCTCGCCCGGAGCAAATGATCAGAACCTGTGAATGGTCTTCGCCGGGGTGACGTGAGGGAACGTACCATCCCGAGGCTGATCTGAAGTCCTTGTAGCTCTTGATCGGGACCGGCGTTGGGGCGCTGGTTCAGGAAGGTACGTCCATGCTCAAACCCTGCGACACACCGCCGCCATGCGGTTCCTCCACGCCGGGCATCGACACCAGCGTGATCGCGCTATGGCTTGGCCACGAACAAATCGCCACCACCGGCATCCATCTCCACGCCGACCTCGTCATCAAACAACAAGCCCTCGACCGGACCCGGCTACCCGACATCCCCGCCGGCCGCTACCAACCCGACGACGCACTCCTGACCTGGCTCACCAACCTGTGAAGGCCACGCGATTATGCCGAACGATCCACCCCTCACGCCGTCCTGACAAGCACAAACGAAACCGAACTCGGCATAACCAAGACGTCGGGATGATGCGCGATGCACTGCTGCACGACGGTGCGGTCCCCGGTGGTGGTGATCGCCCCCGGCAGGCCCTTCAGCCCATCACAGACAGCGATCAGCACATCGTCGACGCCGCGGTTCTTCAGCTCGGAGAAGACCTGCAGCCAGAAACCTCGCCCCTTCGGCGCCGTCGCCTGCCCAGATCCCCAGGATGTCCCGCTCCCCGTTGGTGGTGACGCCCATTACAACGTAGAACGGGGTGTTGCGGACCTGGCCGTCGCGGACCTTGACCACGATGGCGTCCACGAAGATCACCGGATAGAGCGGGTCCAGCGGTCGGCTGGACCATTCGGCCAGCTCACCGGCGACCTTCTCGGTGATCCGGCTGATGGTGTCCTTGGACACCCTGGCGCCGTACACCTCCTCGAAGTGGGCGGCGATCTCCCCGGTCGGGAGGCCGCGGGCACTCAGCGACAACACGATCTGGTCGATCCCGTCCAGGCGCCGTTTCCGCTTCGGCACGATCACCGGCGTGAATGAGCCGTCGCGATCCCTCGGGACCTCGATCTCGACCGGGCCGATCTCGGTCAACACCGTCTTGGCCCGGGTCCCGTTACGCATCTTCGTGCCCAGCGGCGCCGCGCCATGTTCGTGGCCCAGGTGCTCGGTCAGTTCCGCCTCCAAGGCGGACTCCAGGACCTGCTTGGTCAGCCCGGACAACAACCCGCCCGGGCCGACCAGGGACATCCCCTGAGCCTTCGCCTGGGCGAGTAGCTGCTCAGTGAGCTGCCTCTGATCGATGATCTCTCCCGTCACGGGGTCGATCATCTCCACCATCTCGGTCGTGTCAGTAACGGCCGTCTCCCGTCGGATCAGGCCGGACCCATACACACCGTTAATCCGACATACATCTATGCCGACATCGGGATAGGTCGATGAGCTCGGCTACATGGAACGACAAACGAGGAGCCGAGCTCCTCTTTCAAGTCCTCACCGAACGCGAAGGAAGGCCTCCGTGTACGGGCAGTCGACGATGTGCAGGAGTTCGACCTTCATGAGGCGTCTCCGGTTTGTTCATTGTTCGTCGCTTGGTGTGGGCCTGACCGGAGGAGGTTCAGGCAGATGAGGACGACGCCGAGCACGACGAAGACGTCGGCGATGTTTCCGATGACGAGGTCGCCGTAGGCGAGAAAGTCGGTGACGTTCCCGCGCGCGAAGGCGGGTGGGTTCCAGAGCCGGTCGGCGAGGTTGCCGGCTGCACCGCCGAGGACCAGCCCCAGCGCAAGGCTCCATCGTGCACCGCGTAGTCGCGCGGCGAAAGTGACCACACTCCCGGCGGCGAGGGCCCCGACGAGGGTGAAGATCCAGGTGGCTCCGGAGCCGAGCGAGAACGCGGCCCCGGGGTTGTAGACCAGGGACAGGCCGAACAGGTCGCCGAGCAGCGGGATCCGGTCACCCGGGGCTAGCTGAGCCGCAGCGAGGGCCTTCGAGCCCTGGTCGAGCACGACGGCGATCACGGCAACTACCAGGGTGACGGGCAGCGCTCTCGTCTGCTTCGGCCGTGCGCCAGCACTTTCGTCCTCGACCTGGGCGGCGAGGTTCTGCCTGGTCATGCGCGTGTTCTAGCCGCGCGCAGGCCGTTTAGGATGACGACGACCTCGGCGATCTCGTGCACGAGGACCACCGCGGCAAGCCCCAGGACTCCGAATAGCGCCAGCGGGAGCAGTGCGGTGATGATCAGCAGCGAGAGGATGATGTTCTGGTTGATGATGTGCCGCCCGCGGCGAGCGTGGTCGAACGCGCGCGGGAGCAGGCGCAGGTCGTGGCCGGTGAAGGCGACGTCGGCGGATTCGATCGCGGCGTCGGAGCCGGTCGCGCCCATCGCGATGCCGATGTCGGCGGCGGCCAGCGCTGGAGCGTCGTTGATGCCGTCCCCGATCATCGCGACGGAGCGGTTTTCGCCTAGTTCGCCGATGGCCGCGGCTTTGTCCTCCGGGCGCAGCTCAACACGCACGTCGTCAATCCCGGCCTGCGCGGCCAGGGCGCGGGCGGTGCGGGCGTTGTCGCCGGTGAGCATGGTGACCCTGATGCCTTGCGCGGCGAGGGTGCGGACGACTTCGGGGACCTCGGGGCGCAGCTCGTCGCGCACGCCGATCGCGGCGACAGGCTCACCGTCGCGGTGCACGATCACAACCGTCATGCCCTGCTCCTCCAGGGCCGCGACCTGGTCGCCCAGGCCTTCGGCGTCGAGCCAGCGAGGGCTGCCCACGGTGATCCGCGCGCCATCGAGGATGCCTTCGATGCCGTGCCCGGCCTGCTCGGTCACATCCTCGGCCGCGGCCGCTCCAGGTGCCGCGGCAGTGATCGCGGCCGCGAGAGGGTGGGTACTGTGCTGCTCCAGCGCGGCCGCCCAGGCTAGCGCCTCCGACTCGGTGACCCCGTCGGCGGTGAGCACGGCGGTGACGACGGGCTGGTTGCGGGTCAGGGTGCCGGTCTTGTCGACGGCGACGTGGCGGATCACGCCGAATCGCTCGAACACGGCACCGGACTTGATGATCACGCCGAACTTGCTCGCCGAGCCGATCGCAGCCACGACGGTCAGCGGGACGGAGATCGCCAGCGCGCACGGGGACGCCGCCACGAGCACCACGAGGGCGCGGGTGATCCACAGATGCGGTTCGCCGAGGATCGACCCGATGATCGCGACCAGAATGGCCAGGATCAGCACGCCGGGGACCAGGGGGCGGGCGATGCGGTCGGCGAGGCGGGCGCGGTCGCCTTTCTCAGTCTGAGCCTGTTCCACCAGCTCGACGATCGTGGTGAGCGAGTTGTCGGTGCCCGCCGCGGTCGTCTCGACCTCCAACGCCCCTGCCGTGTTGATCGCCCCGGCCGAGACCGCGTCGCCGGGCTCGACCTCGACCGGGATCGACTCCCCGGTGATCGCCGAGGTGTCCAGGCTGGAGCGCCCGGACCGGATGACGCCGTCGGTCGCGACCCGCTCGCCTGGGCGCACCAGCATGAGCTGCCCGACTTGGAGGTCCTTCGCGGCGACCTCGACAGCTGCGCCACCCCGGCGAACCGTCGCGGTCTCAGGGACCAGCTTGAGCAGCGCCCGCAGCCCGCCACGGGCGCGGTCCATCGCCTTGTCCTCCAAGGCTTCGGCAATCGAGTAGAGGAACGCCAACGCGGCAGCCTCCTCGACGTAGCCGAGGATGACCGCGCCGACCGCGCTGATCGTCATCAGCAGGCTGATCCCCAGCTTGCCCTTGAGCACCTTCCGGATCGCGCCCGGCACGAACGTCGACGCGCCCAGCAGCAGGGCGACCCAGAACAGCACCAGCGAGGCCGTCTCAGCGGGCTCGCCGACCGTCCACTCAACGACCAGTCCAGCGAGGAACGCGACAGCGGAGAATACCGGGACCATGATCCCGCGGTCCCGCCACCAGGGACGCTCAGCCTCCTCTGCCTCTTCATCCGGCCTGGCCTCAGGCTCGTGCTCGCAGCCGCACGCCGCACTCACTCGCCCGCCCCCGTCCCGCAGCAGCCCGGCACCGTGCACGCAGCATCCACGCACCGCGCGTGCTCGTCGACCGCGAGGGTCACGTCTACGAGTGCGGTGAGCGCCGCCGCGAGATGCGGATCGCCGATCTCGTACCGCGTCTGCCTGCCCTCAGGCCGGGCGACCACGATCCCGCAGTCGCGGAGGCAGGTCAGGTGATTGGAAACGTTCGAACGGGTCAGCTCTAGTTCACGCGAGAGCACTGCCGGGTAGCTCGGCCCGTCGAGCAGGGTCATCAGGATCCGGGAGCGCGTCGGGTCGGCCATGGCCCGGCCGAGCCGGTTCATGACATCAAGACGCGAAGCAATAGTCAGCATGCACTGAACTATACAGTGGTCACTGACTCATTGTGCGTATGACACGAACTCGGCGACGAGCGCGAGTGAGACGGCGCCCCAGAGCTGCCTGCCGGCGATGACGGAGTTCACTGCTTGTCCGGACGCCATCCTTCCCTGCCGGTCGACCACGATCATGGGGACGGCGTTCGACGCTGCCCCATCCGCGAACGCGCGGAGCACCCTTGACGACGAGACGTGCCACACAACACCATCAGCGCTTGGGGACACCCGCTCTCTCACCCGTTGACCGGGCCGTGGTGGTCCCGAATCCGAATGGCAAGCCGGTCCCAGATCAGATTGACATTCTCATACGGCACCGTTCGCGCTGATCGTCTTGAGCAGGCTGATCCCCAGCTTCTACTTGCCAAGTTTCCGCATCGCGCCGGGGGTGAATGTCGAGGCGCCCGACGGCAGGCCGATCCTACCTACGCCCCGACCCAGCCGTCGCAGGTCGACGCGCACGGGCAGGCGTGGATGCCCTCCATCGGCCTCTCCGATCGAGAGCACTCATCCGATGTGTCCGTCGCGGGGAGGGCCCACGGGTACATGAAGAGCATCTCGATGTCGAAGGCGAGGAACAACAATGAGGGAAGGTACCAGCGCACGTGGTAACGCGAGAGCGCATGCTCCTCAGGCTGCCATCCGGACTGGAACGGCAGCGCCACGAACGGATCGCTCGCGACAGCGGCGACGCGGTGCACCAGATAGAGGCCCAGGAGGAAGACGACGGCGACCAACGCCATCATGACCAGACCCGCGAGCACCGCCAACTCCTACCCCATGGGGGAGCCTGACTAACACCCCCCCTCGAACGACCGGTCCGTCATGCCCATAGCTGCCAATCACTTGTCGAGGCCCTGAGCCCATCGCTTTCCGGACCGCGACAGTCCCGCCTGCAGCCGACTCTGTCTTGACCTCAGCTCTGGGACTACTTTGGTCAAGGGCACCTACCCAACGATGCAGGAGGAAGAGATGGGCTACGCCCTTAGTACCACCATCGACCAGCCGTTCGACTCGACCCTCGCCGCGACCCGGGAGGCGCTGGCCGCCCAGGGCTTCGGCGTACTGACCGAGATCGACATGGCCGCCACCCTGCAGAAGAAGCTCGGCGTGGAGATCAGGCCGCAGGTCATCCTCGGCGCTTGCAACCCGCCCAGCGCGTACGAGGCGCTGCAGGCGGAGGAGTCCATCGGACTGCTGCTGCCGTGCAACGTCGTCGTGCGATCCGTCGACTCCACGACCACCATCGTGGAGGCCATCGACCCGCAGACGATGCGCGAACTCACCGGCAACGCGGCGATGCAGCCGATCGCAGAGCGGATCGGCGGCCTGCTCCAAGCCGCACTGGACAGTCTCGGGAACTGATACCCCGACCTCCGACGGTCTCCGCCACAGTCCATTGTCTCCTGTCGGTCAGACGGCCTCCTGGACGCCGCGACGAGGACGGGATCGGGCTCGGGGAGCGCACCGAGGGCCTGGTCGATGTCGGCGATGATGTCGTCCACGTGCTCGATGCCGATCGACAGGCGCACGAGCTCGGGTGCGACGCCCGCCGCTTGCAGCTCGTCGTCCGTGAGCTGGGAGTGGGTCGCCGAGGCGGGGTGGATGACGAGGGACTTGGCGTCGCCGCTGTTGGCCAGATGCGAAAACAGCTGGAGCTCCTCCACCAAACGGGACCCGGCCTCCCGTCCGGCCTTGAGCCCGAAGGAGAGGATTCCGCCGTGGTTCCGCTGGTGATCGTGGCGGTGCTCAGTGGCACCACTGCGGTATGCCGGCGCCGGTGGCTGGCCGCGCTGCGGGACCTCGGTGACCGCCAGGTCATCACCGAAGGCTTCGGCCCGGTACTGGCCGCGATGATCCGCTCCCGCTCGCGCAGCGTTCCCGACCTCCCTCGGGCCGGCACTCTCGACCAGCGCCACACCGGCCGCGAGGCCGAGCTTCAGCCGGCCGTCAGGAAGCGGGCATGTCGATGAACACCGACCCGGATGTGGTTGCGGACGGCCTGCGGGCGTGGGTCCGCGGGATCTATCCGCTCGAGGCCGGCGTCGAGTTGCTGATCCGCAGCTGCGGTGGCCGGTTCGCCAGCAGCGGGATGCGCTGGGTCCAGCCCGGTGAGGATCCGGGCTGGTGGCGGGTCGATGTCGACCAGCGCAGCGCGGACAACTTCGCCGCGCTGTCGGGCGGTGAGACCCGCATCCTGCGCATCGCGGCTGCTCTGCTCGGCGGCACCCCCGTCAACCTGTACGAAGCCATTCCCGGGCTGGACCGGGACCACGCCCAGCTGCACCTTGCGCATCGAAGACCTGATGTCGGAACTGCGCGATCTGTACACGATCGTGATCGTCACCCACAACATGCAGCAGACCGCGCGTGTGGCGGACCGAACCGCCTTCTTCACCGCGACGGTGGACGAGACCACCGGCGACCGGACCGGTGAGCTGGTCGAGTTCGACCTGACGATCACCATCTTCGAGTCGCCGTCGGATCCTCGCACCGAGGCTTACATCACCGGACGCTTCGGCTAGACCCCGACAGGCTGATCGATGACGCTCACCGCCGAACAGGCACGCAACAAGGATCTCTCCGACCACATCCGGCACCTCCCCGACCCGGACCGGCTGAAGATCGTCCTCCTCGATGATGATTCTGCCGCCAAGACGTTGCGCGACGAGCTTGGCGAGTCCGGGATCGCCATTCAGGTCTTCGCCGAACCGGTCCGCGCAGTGGCCGCCGCAGCGCACGGCGCCGCGTCGCTGTTCATCCTCAGCTGCCACCTCGACCCGCGCGACCTCCAAGTGGTCACCGAGGCCATCCGCCATCAACTGGGGGTGCCGGTCGCGCTGGCCTGCGACCGCTGGGATGCAGATCTCGTCGGGCCAGCCATCCTGGCCGGGGCCAGGCCGATACTCACCTTGCCCTACTCCAGTGAGGACCTGATCGCCGCCATCGACACGCTCCCGACGCGCGCACGACCCGCGCCGTCGCTGTGCGCAGGCGACCTCGTCCTGAATCTCGCGGCCCACGACGTATCGGTGGCCGACCAGCACGTGGACCTCAGCCCAACAGAGTTCAACGCACTCCACCTCCTGCTGATCATCACCGACACCACCGTTGCCCGTTCAGCCTTTGCATCTGCACTGTGGCCAAACCGGGTGCCGCCAAGCACGGCGATCACCTCAGTGACGAGGCGGCTACGCCGAAAGCTGACCGCCGCAGGGCTCCCCGCAGCGCTCCGTACGGTTCGTTCACTCGGCTACCGGCTGGATTCGGCAGGTTGTGCGCGCGGCGCACCGAGCAAGGACGTGACGCGCTCATCCACTTCGTCGACAATCCTCGCCACCTCCTGAGGGGTGCGTCCGACCGGGTCCTGAATCTTCCAGTCCAGACATGGCGACCGGGGATCACCGGACACGCATCACCGCAGCCCATCGCCACGATGATGCCCGAGGCTTTCACCACCTCTTCGGTGAGAGGCCTGGGGAAGTCCATCAGGCCACCAACTCCGCGGCGGTCGAGTTCCGCCACAACCGTCGCATCCAGCCCCGAGGCCGGGACCGAGCCAGCGGTCCGAACCACCAGACCATCGCCGATCCGTGCGCGGGCCAGCGCGGCAGCGATCTGAGACCGTCCCTGGTTCCGGACACACACGAAGAGCACGCTGTCTGCGACAACACCCGTCTGCGGCTGGCTCAAGGCCCCCAGCCGCTCGGCGGCGAATCGCGCCGCGAGCACGGGCAGGTAGTTGGTGACCGATGCCCGCGACGCGAGCAGCCTGTAGCTGTCCTGCACGAATCTAGACACCGTCGCCCGCTCGAAGGACGCGCCGAAACGCTCGGCCAAGTCGTCGCTGATGCTCTCGAGCACCCGGACATGCTCGGGCGGGGTCAGAACATGGTCCGGCGCGAGTTCGGGCAGCCCTATCGCCGCGCCGCCGAAACGAGCCAGCCCGTCCGCCGTCGGCCTGAAAGGCGCCTCCAGCGGCTCGCCCGCCAACCGGCTCACGATCCCCACATGCTCCATCTCACCGAGGTGGGTGAGAGTGAGCCGGGCGTCGCCCCGAGGACCCGCCAACTCGGTCGCAGACGGCTGCCCGAAAGGTGCGGTCACGATCAAGTGGAGAAGGCTGAGCTGATCGGCATTCGCCATAGTCACGATCTGTTCGCCGCGCCCGTCGGGCGTTGCGCGCTGGCTGCCCATCGCTCTCGCGTCCTCAGCGAAGCAGATCGGCAATGGAGCTCAGGCTGCCCGAGTCGATGGAGTACCAGACTTCGCGCCCCTCCGGTCTGCGATGCAGGATGCCGGCCTCGGTCATCAACTTCAGGTGACGCGACACTGTCGGCTGGCTCACTCCCATTGCCTCCGTGAGATCCGTAACCCTCGCCGACCCGTCAACGCTGTTGTGGATCAAGCTCAGCAGCCGAATGCGCGCGCCGTCAGACACCACCCTGAGGAGCGCTGCAGTGTCCTCCGCCTGCTCCCTGCTGAGCGCCGCACGAAGCACCGAACGACGCCATCGGACGGAGCGTTCGTGCTGCCCCGATCGGGGCGTCGCGGAAGGATTCACGGTGGAAAGCATACGCCAAGACGCATGTGAATCACTTTGTCCATCCTGACGGCATGCCCCACCTTCGTGGGGGCTCTTGCCAGGCTCGCGAGACTGGATCCGCCTGTGGTGAAGTGAAGAGAATCAGTTCGCGCGCGGGTGTAGCTGCTGCTGGGACCAAGGAGGTCGCGTCTCACGCTCAGCAGAGCGTGCATTGCGCCGTGAAACGGAGTGCACGTTGCTCGGGTTGAACGCTCAAGGCGGTAGTTCGGACCGCCTTGAGCTACGTGGCAGTGGAGTGGTCGGAGTGGATTCAGGCTGCGGTGCCGCGTCCCCGACCGACTGCGTGAAGGTGCTGGGTGACGGGGCCGTCGGCTTCGGCGGGCTCGGTGGAGATGTCGAGCCCGAGGGCGCGGTGTGCGGCAGCGATTGGGATTCGGATGAACTTGCCGATCCTCACTGCGGGGATGGTGCCGGCCTCTATGCCGCGGTCGACCGTGCGGGGGTCGCACCCCAGGAGCCTGGCGAGTTCAGCTCGCCGATAGAACAGTCCGTCGGTCATCAGGTTGCCCTCCTGTCCGTGGGCGAGGCTGGAGAATGCTCCATCGCAACATTAAAGCACGAAGCAGCCAGGGACATGCCGAAATAGCGTGCCGAGACTGTTGGCTTGAATGCGGCACCCCTTATGAAAGTGCTGTAGCCCGTTCGTGACTTGACACGTTCACGACAGAGGCATGCTAAATTGCCTCTCATGAGTGGGATCGGGAAGGGACTGCCCGGCGGTACTCGGAGCGCGACGACGCCCGCGGCCAGCCCTGGCATGGGGCCACCGAGGTTCGTTGGGAGCTTGGCTGCTTACTTCCGAACCGGAGAACATGGCAAGCTGGTACGAATCGAAGCGCCCGGCCACGGCCCAGTGAGAGTCGCGCCCGGCCAAGCTCGGAAGGTGACTGGCGCCGCCCGACCTGGGCGGATCGGGTCATCAGTTGCCCGCCTTGGCGATGAGATCCCTGGGCGACAGGCTCATCTCAAGGTCACCTTGTTCATCTTTCAGGTCGAGAGTGGAGGTCTGGTATGCGGTCACGTCGCGGTAGAGACCGTCCCTCTCGGCCAAGGGGCGGAGTTCGAAGCCCGTCTTCCGCTGCATGTAAACGCAGCGGTGTGGCGTCGGCTACGTATCGGTGAACTCGTCGAGGAGGCCATCGAATCCGTGCGATCGATATCGGTCGCTCTGACCTCCAAGCTCCCGTACGACCTTGCCGAGGACGATCCCAAGCTCGCCGACGTCTTCGGGCTCTATCGAGACGTTGCCACGCAGGAGTACGAACGGGCCCGGCCAGGCCCCAAGTCCATCCTGACCGCCGACTTGCTCCGCGAGATCGTGGTACCGGCCTATCTCTCAGGTGGCCGGAAGGGTCTCCAGTCTGTGCAACGAGCGCTCCAGGCGGCGGGCTACCCCGGCAGTGGCCCCAACTTCGACGTCACCAACGATCAGGCGCGGGCGGCGGTGCGAAAGGCTCGGGCACTCAAGATCATTCCGCCAGCCGTACGGAAGGATGACCGATGACCGTGAACCGGAAGAGGAGCAAGCGCCGCCCCGCAGGGCAGGGCACCATCAGCAAGTACACGACGACTCAGGGCGACCGCTACCTGATCAAGTGGCGCAACCCGGATGGAGACACGAAGCTCAGGCGCGGGTACTCCAGCGAGGACGATGCCGCGAGCGCGCTCGGAGACATCCTCACCGACATGCGCCGCGGGGAGTACTCCGAGCCGGCCAAGATCACTCTGCAGGCCTGGATGGAGGAGTGGCTGGACGGACTCCGGGCGAGGGACGGCAAACCGCTGGCCCCGTCGACGATGGCCTCCTACCGCAAGAACGTGCGCCTTCACGTCGTGCCTTACATCGGAAGCGTGACGCTCGACAAGCTCACCGATCAGCGATTGACGAAGCTGTACGCCGACCTTCGAGAGCATGGCCGCCGTGACTACAACCACGGCGGACCGCTCTCCTTCCGCCAGGTCCAGTACGTAGCAGTCCTCATCAAGGCTGCACTCAGATCCGCCGTCAAGAACAAGCGGATTGTCTGGAACCCTGCGGACAGCGCTGTTCTGCCGTACTTCGAGGAGACAGCAATCGATGATCTGGCGGGCGATGTCGAAGTCATCGAGGAGATGTGCACCTGGACGGCCGCTCAACTGTCCGCCTTCCTGTCCTGGGCGTTCGAACACCGAACCGACATTGCTCCGGCCTGGCACACGCTTGCTCTCACAGGCATGCGGCGCGGCGAGCTGCTCGCGCTCAGGTGGAGGGATCTCGATCTCGACAAGGGCGTGATCACCATCAGTCGCTCGCTAACGCCGGTTCGAGTGAAGGGGGAGGGACTTCGACTCATCGAAGGGCGGACGAAGGGCAAGAAGCCGCGACGCGTGGATCTCGACCCCGGCACGGTGGAGATCCTCAAGGCCCACCGGACAGCACGTGGGTCGCTGGCGCTGCAACTCGTCCGGGCGGACGCCTACGTGTTCGCCAACACCGGGGGCGTACGGCTCCACCCAGACCGGTTCACGCGGCGGTTCACCGACTCGCTGGCGAGCTGCTCGAAGAGGCTCGGTACGCATCAGGACGGCTCGGAGGTCGTGCCGCGCATCAGACTTCACGACCTTCGTCACACCTGGGCGACGCTGGCTCTGGCCAACGGCGTTCCGGTGAAGGTCGTCCAGGAGCGGCTGGGGCACGCGACCGTTGGCATCACGATGGACATCTACGCCCACGTCCTGCCCGGCATGCAGTCGGATGCGGCGAGCCTCGTTGCCTCGGTGATCAAGCGCGCCTGACCCGCGAAGTATCACGGGAGTATCACGAGGGCGATTCTGCCCGAAACTACAACCGGCTCACCGTCTCCCACTAGGGGAAACGCTGAGCCGAGTGAGTGTCCGAGAGAGGACTTGAACCTCCACGCCCGATAAAGGGCACTAGCACCTCAAGCTAGCGCGTCTACCTATTCCGCCACCCGGACAGGGTGTGTCCGAGGATCGCCCGGACAGCCAGAGCACTATACCCAATCGGCGCGCCGGTTGGCGAAACGACGGACGGGTTCGCGTCCGCGCCAGTGGCAGGATGGCCCCATGAGCGCCGTCCCCACCGCGGCCGACGAGGTCGCCGGCCTGTGCAG
>Ga0334882_1000128_pt1 | contig 134951 bp, 122 predicted proteins | sample GraSluR1_MG_5_FD_207226 | JGI IMG/M metagenome (GOLD analysis project Ga0334882, IMG submission 207226) | Sludge microbial communities from methane-producing bioreactor in Wageningen University, Netherlands - Granular Sludge_15_04-R1 | ecosystem: Engineered > Bioreactor > Anaerobic >...
TTGAGTCTGTAAAATGCAGATGGCGAAGCAAGACTGAGGAGGGGGGAAATATTATATTTGCTGATAAATCCTTTATCCTGTCATCATCCCTTATATAAAGAAATATGCGGTAGGAATCGCTCTTCTCCCTGTCCCAGAGCGGGGAGAGATTAAGCGAGTTTCTGCATATAATATGAGAGACCTTTACTCTGCCTGAATCTGATCCATGCTTTTTAAGCTGCACAGAGCCGGTACCAGTAGTTACTCCGGCAGAAATGCCATAATGAATAACCGGCATTTCCGGATAGCCGGTACCTGTAATATCCGCAGCAATATCATAATTTTCACTGCAGGGAAGGGATTTAAACAGGGCAATATCCGCCCTCTCACTAACATCATCAGAAGAAGGGATATATTCATCACCCCTTTCAAATATCTCCAGTGCCAGGGCACCTTTACTGCTGCTCCTTCCTGAATCTATGTCGCTTTTTATTATATCAAGGGAGATGCTTTTTATTTTCTCTATCTCGTTTATGGCAGATTCATCACAAAGGGCGTTTAAACGGAATCCCCGGGAAGAGCCGCTTTTAAAGTCACTCACAACACGGTCGCTCCATATACGCGCGTCAGCCTCACGCTCCCAATCAGCAGCAGCGGGTATTAATATAATATCCTGCAGCTCCGCCTTTAAGTCAGCCCCGTAAATGGGCGAACAGAGCAGAAATATAAATAATATGTAATATCCTGTTTTTTTCATTATAAATGTAATTATACTTATCAAAAATTCCATTCAGCCATTATATAAAAGGGATTTCACCTCTAATATCCATCCGCAAGCTGGAAAAAACAATAAAGCAACAATTTGTCAGAAGTTATTTTAACATTTCAACTCTTTTTTTGCCAAAACCGCGCAGGGGCAAAAAAAAAAATTTCCTTCTGCATACATATAAGTTTTTCTGCTGTTTTTTTTTAATTATTCGCCCTTATGCTCTGCAAGGATTTTATTCAGATCATCAGATCAACAGAAAACTTCAAGGCACGAGACAGGTACAGAGCAAGCCTGAAGATTTTCTATGTTCCCATAGGCAAAATTTTTGACTTGACCCCTCATTTTTTATATTATATTAATATCAAATGGAGATCAGTAATTATTTCTAAAGATATTTTTTAGTGCAATAATGATGTTTTCCATATCCCCGCCGCCTTCGGCGGCGGGGATAATAGAGCATTTTATTTCAAATATAAGTTAAGGAATTAACACTGAATGGAGATATTAAAATAATGCAGATAAACATCAACATTGACTCTGAAGATATCATCGATGCGGCGGCAAATATGCCCCTTGATGAAAAATTAAAACTTTACGACAAAATTAAAGACGACATTACTAAATACCGCATTGAAGCACTCTTTAATGAATTTAAATCAAATGATCTCTCAGATGATGAAATTACCGAAATAGTCGAACATGTCAGATCAGAACGCTATAAAAATAATAGTTGATACTAATCTATGGATAGGAATGCTTATCGGCAAAAAATTAGCATCCCTGAAAGAACTGTTAATTCAAGGTAAAGTCAAGATATATTTTTCTGAAGAGCTCTTTGAAGAGATTGTAAAAGTTATTGATTACCCCCGCATACAGAAAATAATTCCAAAAAATAAATTCTATGAACTGATTTCACTTCTGGACAAAAAAATTATATTTATAAAACCTGACTGTGAAATTAATGACTGCCGGGATATAAAAGACAATTTTCTTCTTGAACTTGCCATATGCGCAGAGAGTGACTATCTGATTACCGGAGACAATGACCTTCTTGTTCTTGATCCATATAAAAATATCAGGATTATAACAGCCTCGGAATTTGAGAACATTTTTCTAATTGAGAACAAAGAGCCTTAATCCACCACCGCCGCACGTACGGACAGACCCCCGTGTCTGTCCTTATCCCTTTACTAATCATCATCCCCCCCACCCGGCGAAATCAAATCCGCAGCATCTGCACAAAATCCTCCTTCATAAAATTACCATCATGATCCTTAAGCCCGCTGCTCCCCCCTTTAATTTTAATCCTGTAAATATTTCCGTGCATTACATCACGCAGTTTAAATGTAAGCTGTGTAAAATCAGCGCTCCAGTTAATTCCGATAACAGAAGGCGAAGAGCCTACCCCGCTTCCCATTATTTTCTCAGCAGAAATAGAAAGTGTAACAGGGTTTACAGGCCTGGAAAAATCGACCCTTACAATATTACTAAATGAACTACCCTCTCCATCCAAAGTAAAAACCGGAATTTCATCCTGCATCCAATCCGGCCCCCCAATCCCGCCTATAGCAGAAACATATGGCGCAACAGAACCGGGCCCGTTGACAGTAAACCTGAACCTGTAATCCCTACCAAGGGGGTTCCCCTGCAGATCAGTAATAATAGAACTGATGTTTAAAGTGTAGGTCTCCTCACTTGTTAAATCACCGGTAAAGTGTATCACCCCCCTTGTAAAATCGGGCGCACCGGGAACTGTTGATGTGGTGACAAAAAATCCGGCTGAAGGGGTAATACTGACCGCCCTTGAAATATCTGCAGTTTTAACAATCTCTGAAAAATTAATAACAATGTCTCTATCCTTTTCAGCCCCCTGGATAATAATACTCTCTTCCAGGTCAAGGGGTGTATCACAATCCTGATACAGTGAAATAGTGGGGCCTTCAAAATCATCCCCCACTGTAAAATTAAAAGTCAGCTCACTGCGCAGTTTATTCCCTGCCAGGTCAAGAACCGATCTGCTCACATTTACCGTATAGGTGACACCATAAGTAAAACCGTAAAGCGGGACATAGCGGATAATGCTTCCTCCGGCCTCAGGAACAAAATACCCCTGAACCGATGGTAAAATAGATATTCCGCTGTAAACAGTGTTAATATCCAGAGGTTCGGAAAATTCAATAACTACATCACTGAGCGGCGGGTTCCCTATTGAATTCGCCCCGGGTGAGTGGGACTCCGCAAAAGGCATGTCCAGATCACTGTTAATGTAGAAGACAGAAACAAATTCATTTTTAAGATCATTCCCCTTTATATCCTCAGCCCCTGTTGTTATGCGAATACTGTAGGATTCACCTGTCACAAGGGGCTCCCTGGGTGTAAAAATCAGTCTGCTGTTCCCCTTTTCCCAGGCAAAGAATCCGTCAATCTTTCCTGATGAGGTGCTCAGGGAAAACTCATTTACGGTTTTTGCGCTGTCCATCTCAGCTGAAAATTCTACTATTACTGGTGAATCGGGGGAGGCATTCATGCTGTTATGTTCCGGATAAACAGCTGTAACCCTGGGCTGTTCAAAATCCTCATAACAGGAGAAACTTAATAATCCGGAAACAAAGCATAGCAGAAACATAAACCCTCTCATAATCACTCCTCCCTGAATTCAAAAATTAAATCTCTCTTCATATAATTACCATATCTGTCCCGTATACCTCCGGCCCCCCCTGAAAGAGTAAACCTGTAAATGAAGGGCTCATTGGAACCACTTACATAAAGGCCTTTAATTCTAATCTTAGCAGTTGAGGGGCTAATCCATTCAATATCCTCAACCTCGGCGCTCCCTTCACCACCGGCAACAGCGCTTTTAAATGTTTCAATAAGGTAGTTATCAAATATTGAATAGGGATTCATCTCAGCATCAATACCCCCTGAAGCAAATTTTATCAGCAGCCAGTAAACCTGCTCATCATCCCCCCCTAAAACTATTTCCAGAGGCCACTCCTCCGGCCCGGGGGTACCGCTTGCGAGTTCAACATAAGCTAAATCATCACTGGAGCCTTCAATTCCTGAACAGGTAATAAAAAGTGAATTACCGCTGTCAGTTTTAAACTCCGCTATATAAGGCTCAGCAAGCTTAAGGCCATTAATATCTTTTGCCCCTGTATCAATACGCACCTGATAAATCCTTTCAGGGTCAAGGGGGGCAGATGGTGTAAAAACAAAGGTCATGTCGCTGCTCCAGTCAAAAATCCCTGATACTGCAGGTGTAATAGAAAAGGCCTTTTCAACGCTCTGCCTCTCCATGGCTTCTGAGAAATCCGCGGCAATTTTAATATCCCTCCCTATTCCGGAATTCACTAAGCCGCTTATCCAGTATATAACAGTCGATTCCAGGGCGTCATATATCCCCGACACTATAGGCGGCGTTGTATCTTCCCCGGTGACAAAATGGACCCTGTATTCTGTTCCCAGAAGATTCCCCGCGTAATCCTCTGCTGTGCCTGCAACTGTCAATGTATAGAGCTTCCCATAATCCATGGGCTTAACAAGAACATAGGTAAGAAGGCTGTTCACAAGGCCCGGGGCAGATTCAGACCATAAAAAATACCCTGCCGCATCAGGGCTCAGCCTGAAATTTTTTTCCACGCTCTCCCTGTTCATGCTTTTTGAAAATGCTATAAGAGGGTTCTGATTCACCGGAACACCCTCAACTGCTCCTGGAGAAAAAGGGGGAGTTGACCAGTCAACAAGAGGGATAACAAAATCATCACCAACATAAAAGTCGGAAATAAAATCGCTCCCCATGGTATTCCCCTCCCTGTCCCTCACACTTCTGGGCACCTCCACAACATAACGCCCGTTTTTCGAAAAAGCTTCCACAGGGATAAACCTGAAGCTTTTATCATTCAGCCAGGCAAACCTCCCTGCCACTGAGCCGGAAGCGCCATACATGGAAAAGTTCTCCTCAATATCGCTTTTATTTAATTTCGCGCTGAACTCCATCTCAAATATGGCGTCATTTGCCACCCCTCTGGAATGATTTCCCGGACTCCATCTCACAACCTCCAGAGTATCAGGACGGAAGTCGCACCCCGCAGAGCAGAACATAAAAGATAAAGTCAGCAGCTTGATCACAGATGGTATTTTCATCATAAACACCCCGCAAAATAATATAGAATCAAATAAGCCTGAGGCTTTTCAGAAATAAGTTCACAGGAAAGAAATCTAACCCGATAGCATTAAAATTTTGTGGGTCAAACTTGTCATTCCGGCCGAAGTGATAACGTAGTGCCGGAATCTCCTGGAAAATCAGGAGTTATGAGATTCCCGCCTACGCGGGAATGACAGCACCCAGAAAAATACCCTACTATCATCAAATCCCGGCCCCCGGCCCCCGGTAGTAATAAAAAAACACCAGCGGCAGCAGAATAAGTGTCAGGAGAGTCGACCCTGCAAGCCCGGCGCATACAGTCAGGGCAAAAGGCCTCCATAAGGCGGCTCCATCCCCTGAAGAGAGAAGAAGGGGGAGCATGCCGAGAACCGTTGTACACACAGTAATAAATACAGGCCTGAATCTGGAAAGCGCTGTATCGATAATAAACCTCTCCAGTTTATCATCACTTAGTCTCTTTTCCCCTTTCCATTTATGTAAAGAATCAGCCAGAATAATACCATTGTTTACCACAATCCCTGCCAGCACAATTAAACCCATATAAACAGAAGATGTGACCGGTATAGAAAATATAAAAAATATGGGAGCAAGCAGAGTTAATCCCAGAGGGAGTGTTATCATTATAACAAGGGGGAGGGTCAGTGATTCGAAAAGGGAGGCAAGAAGCATAAAAATAACAAGTACCGAAAGTATAACAGAAATAACAAGGGATCTTCTGCTTTCATAATACTCTGTTACAGATGCATCGAATTCCCAGGAATACTCTTCAGGGAAGTTCATCCCGGAGAGGGCTTTTTTAATTGAAAGTTCAGCCTCCTGCATTGAAATTCCGGCGGTTTTTGCTGTAATAGAAACAGATCTCCGGCTATTTAGCCTGTAATTTCTTGTGGGGCCCTCCCCTTCATAAAGATCAATAAGCTCAGAAATCTTAAGCATAGTCCCGCCCATATTCTTAACAGTTCCTGCCATTATTTCATCAATGGAATCCCTTGCACTGTATCTGAGCCTTACATCCACCTCCCGGTCATGTTCAATAAACTTTGTTATTACCGGGCCGAAAAGACCTGTCCTTACATTCTCAGCAATTGAAGCGTGGCTCACGCCGCTCATTGCGCACCTCTCCCTGTCAACAGCCAGTGTATACATGGGCCTCCCCTCCCTGAAACGGAGCAGGCATTCCCCCACACCGGGAGCTGATGCTATGCGCGACGAGGCATCCCTGCCTATCTTTTTGAGGGTATCGTAGTTATTCCCTGTAAAATGAAGAGTAATCTCCCTGGATGAAATTTCATCCGCTTCTGATATAAAAACAAAGCCCCCGGCAGGTTTAAGGATTTCATCCCCCTCCCTTTTAAGCCTCTCTCTTATCTTTCCCCCTTCAGCTGCGCCTGTTTTTCTTGAAACCTTAACAGTTAATGTGCCTCTCCATTTCTCTGTCTTTGCTGAAACAGACTCCACTCCGCTGTAAGTACGCAGAAGCTCTTCAACCTGCGATGAATATTTATCTGTCTCCTCCAGGGAAAAACCTGTGGGAAATTCCAGATATGCGTAAAATTCCCCCCTCCCCATATCTGAAGCTGTATCATGTTTAAGTGTGGAAAAAATAATTACAGAAATAAAAAAGAGAGCAGCACCTGAAGAAAGATAAAACCGGCGCTTCATAAAAGCTTTACTCAGAATACTTTTATAAATTTCAAAAATTTTCATCTCTGCTTCAGCAGCATAAGATTGAACCCTTTGTATAATATCATGGGGAAATCGATTTTTCTCATCCTCCTTGAGCGAAGAAAATAATGAAGAAGATGGTGAAGAAGATGAAGGAGAAGATGATGAGAAAAGCTTCTCCAGAGAAATATAAAGCGCAGGTACAACTATTATAGAGATGAACAGAGATATCAGAAGAGCCCATGTAACAGTAAAGGCCATATCACCATATGTCCTTGCAGCGCTTCTGCTGAAAAACATTAGTGGTAGAAATATTGCAGCTGTAGTGCCTGTTGATGCAGCAAGGGGGAGCTTAAGGGAATTTACTGCAGCAAGTACACCCTCTATACTCCTGTCACCAGCCCCCTTTATTCTTTCTATAATAACTATACTGTTATCAACAACCATCCCTGCTGCAAGGGCAAACCCGCTAAGGCTCATAATATTTATCCCCTTCCCCCCTGCTGCAAGGAGAAGCGGCACCACAGCCATTGATGCCGGAATAGAGAGTGCAACAGGTAACACAGCGCTCCTCTCGCGGAAAAATAGAGAAAGCATAACAAAGACAATTAAAATTCCCCATAAACCTGAAAAGGCTGCATTTATTACTGCAGAGCCTATATACTCACCCTGGTTGTAAATAATTCCGCACTCCGCCTCACTTAAAGAAGTGAGAATTTTTACAGCCTCATTACACACTTCAAGAGAATTTGCACCTGCTCCTTTATGAATATAAATGGTCACATACTCTGTTCCATTATATCTTGAAAAATCCTCCCTGTCCCGTGATGCAAACTTTATAGAGGCAGCCTCTTTCAGAGCGGTAAACCTGTTCTCCTCACTAAAGAGAAGAGTATCCTCAATCTCCCTCAGGGACCTGAACCCTGCAGGGATGTAGAGAAATCTGTTCCCTGCTGTTGATCCAACAATCCCGCCGGGAATTGACACATTCCCGCTCTTCACTGCTGAGGATATCTCATCAGGTGAGATTAATCTTGCCTCAACCTTCCCCCTGTCTGCCTCAATATGTATTTCCCGTACAAGCCCTCCGGCAATATTGACTTCCGATACCCCGTCTATTCTCTGCAAGGCAGGTTTTATTTTTCTCTCTGTATAATCCCTGATTTCTGCAGGGGTAAGCCCTTTTATATCGATTGAGGCAATCACCACAGGCCTTTCAGAAGGGTCAAACCTCAGTACAAGAGGCTCCTGCACTTCATCAGGGAAGGTATCACTTATGAGGCCCAACTTTTCCCGCACATTCAGGGCTGCTATTTTAATGTCTATTTCATCCTCAAAGGTCAGGTTAACCCTTGACTTCCCCTCTTCAGAAACCGACTGCATCCCCTTTATACCTGAAACGGTTTTAACAATTCGTTCAACAGGCCTGGTAATCAGTGTTTCAATCTTATCCGGGTCAATACCGGGGTATTCTATTATTACAGAAAGAGCCGCATACTCACCTGATGGGAAAAGAGAAACAGGGAGTGAGGGGATAGAAAGAATACCGGCAATAACCAGTGCGGCAGAGAGCATAAAGGCGCTTATCCTGTTATAAAGAAAATATTTTATCATGTCTTCCCGCCGTCCCTGTTAAGAAGAGTATAAAGGGCAGGGATAAAAATCAGTGTAAGAATAGTGGAAAAAAGGAGCCCACCCACAACAGTAACTGCAAGGGGCCTCTGCAGCTCCGATCCTCTGCCAAGACCGATTGCAATAGGGAGAAGGGCGCACACAGTTGTGAGTGTTGTCATAAGTATCGGTTTAAGCCGCCGTTTACCCGCTTCAATAACTGCAGAAACAACATCGAGTCCCTCCCCCCTCCCCTTTTCAATATAATCAAAAAGAACAATAGCATTATTTACCACAATACCGCAGAGCATTATTATCCCTATGCCTGAATTAATATTAATACTTACACCGGTAACAATAAGAGAGAGGGCAATCCCCAGTACTGTGACAGGGATACTGAGCATAATAATAAGGGGATTAACCAGAGACTGAAACTGCGAAGCCAGGAGCATGTAGATAAAAACAACAGCAAGAAGCATCGCATAGAGCATTGATGAAAGCACGTCCCCCGCGCTGTTATCCCCGTAAAAAACTGCAGCCTCAATTCCATCGGTAAAATTAATCCCCTTTAGCCTCAGTGCCGCCTCATCTTTATCGGGCGCCCTGTTTTTTTCATATTCACCGGTAACGGAATTAACCCTGGCCTGATTTTTTCTCACAATTTTACCCGATCCGCTCCCCTCCCTTATTTCAGCAATTTCCGATAATGGGAAAACCGCTCCCCTGTCTGTTTTAAGAATAATACCATTAAGGGATTCAATACTGCTCCTATCCTCACTTCTCAGCCTTACCCTTATATCAATCTCCTCATCATCCTCCCTGAACCGGGAACTCACCTCACCCTTAACTGCCGCGCTCACTGCAGATGCTGCTGCTTCAATACTTAACCCCATTGATGCTGCTTTTACCCTGTCTATCTCCACTGCCAGCTCCGGGGCTTTTCTGTCAAAAACTGAAGAAACACCTGCCAAACCGGGGAATCCCCCCAGAAGCTCCTTTACCCTGTTCCCTGCCTCAACAATCTCCCTCACATCCCCCCCCCGGATCTCCACAGAGAGAGAATCACCGGCTCCGGAAAAGAGAGTTGAAACAAGGTCGCCCGGTATGTGCCAGCTCAGCTTCACCCTCTCCCCAGGTATGAAATTTTCTTTTATCTCCTCAATAATGTCAGCGCTGGGCCTCCCACTGATAAAAACCTTTATCTCCCCGTAATCCGCCCCTCTCCCGGAAATTTTATCAGCAATGCTGTCATCGGGATCGCTCCCCGCCTTGGCAAAAACCCGGGCAACACCCTGGGTATTGAGAAGAACCTTTTCCAGAGTATTACAGAAAGAGACAGTGTCATTAAGCTTCGTCCCCCCCGGCATCTCCACCTTAACAACAAACTCACCCGGATCAACCGAAGGCATAACCTCCCTCTCCGGAACAGACATTAAAAGGAACCCGGCAGCAAGAGCTGTAATACCACATAAAATCACCCGCTTTCCGTAAATAATAGAATATTCAATCCCCTTAACATATAGCGATGTTAAATATTCCATAACCTGATCCGACCCCCTGTAAAACCTCTCCTTAAGGGAATCAGTTCCGCTCTTACCTCGCTCCACAAACCGGGGTGCAATACCTGCAAGCATCGGTATGAGGGTAAGTGATGCTGCTAAAGAGAAAAAGAGGGCAAAGGAGACCGAAAGGGCCAGGTCGCGAAAGAGTGCTCCTGCAAGGCCGGAAAGAAAAATTACCGGAGCAAAAACCACAACAGAGGTTAAAACTGAGGCAATCAAAGGAGCAGCCACATCCTCAGCGCCGCGGCATGCAGCCTCAAAGGGTGAAATACCCCGGTTTTTCTCCTTTGCTGCATTAACAGATTCAAGAACAACAATCCCCGCATCCACCATCATGCCAACCCCAAGTGCAAGCCCTCCAAGAGACATGCTGTTTATGGAAACATTAAATAAATGCATTAAAAGGAGTGTGCCTGTAACTGAAACCGGTATGGTAAGAGCAATAATTAATGGAGGGACAATAGACTTAAGGAAAAACCATAGAACAAAAAAAGCGATTACACCTCCCAGAAAACCCGATATAAATACATTTCTGATGGCATCTTCAATAAAGCGAGACTGATCAGAAATAAGGGTAAAAACAAAATCGCCCCTCTGCTTTTGAGAAAGATTTTCTATCTCATCCCTTACAAGCGCGCATGTATCTATTGTGTTTTTTCCAGGCTCCTTTTTAATAAGAAGCGCCACACCTTCACTGCTGTTGAATCTCACCTCTGTTTTTTTCTCTTTATAAGTGTCCCTTATTTCAGCAATACGGGAAAGATACACAGGCACGCCATTCTCATTATACCCTGCCACAACTGTTCGTATATCCTCAAGATTCCTGAATTCTCCGGAGGTCCTTACCAGGTACTCCATGTCATCCTTTACTATGCTCCCTGCAGGGTAGCTGTAGTTTGACATATCTATACTCTGAAGCACCTCATGGATTGAAAGATTGTGGGAGTAGAGGGCCCTGTTATCCAGATCAACAAGGATCTCTCTTTTATCACCCCCGGCAATATCCGCAAGGGCCACACCCTTAATCCGTTCAATAGAGGGGACTATCTCCTTTTCAACCCTTCTGCGGAGATTCTCACTCCTCCCGCTCCCGGGGGTAATGGAATAAATCATTACAGGCTCAGACGAAGGATCATACTTAACAACAACCGATTTTCCAGTGTCCTGAGGGAGTTCACCCTTAATAAGATCAGCCTTCTCCTTTGCTTCAATAAGGGCCATGTCCATGTTTGTGCCCCAACGGAATGAGGCCCTGACAATACTTATCCCCTCAATCGATTCAGACTCCATCCCCGCAAGCCCGCTCACCGATGCCACAGACTCCTCAATTTTTACAGTAACCAGCTTCTCAATCTCAGAAGGTGAAGCCCCCTCCATAGGAGTAATCACAGTAAGCAGAGGGAGCTCAATATCAGGGAGAAGCTCCACAGGGAGCTTTGAAACAGATATAAGTCCCAGAAGGCAGATACCCAGAAAGACCATTGCTGTAGTAATTCTCCGCTCAACAAAAACCTTTATCATCAACGTCACTCAATCCTCATGCCCTGATAAACTGAGTTGAGACCCCCGGTAACAATAATATCCCCCGTGGAAAGCCCCTCAAGAACCCGCACATCCCCTCCATTCTCACCTGCAGTGACAATGTTCACCCGGAAAACAATGCTGTTCTTCACAACATAAACCTCACTCCTGCCGTCATCCTTTTTCAGTACAGCAGAAACCGGGATCACTATACCCCGCTCCCGCACACCGGTGCTGATAATACCGCGCACAAACATCCCGGGAAGGAGCTCCCCTGAAGGATTGGCTGTAATCGACTTCACCTCTGCTGTTCTCGATTTTGTATCGAGCACAGGGGAGACTGTTTCTACCCGGGCAGTGAAGTTTCTACCCTTGCCCATAGCATCTGCGGAGAAAGAAATGCTCTGCCCCTTTTTTATTCTGCTTAGATCCCTTTCATTAATATTCATGGATATATAGACCGAGCTTATATCAATCACTGTAGTGATAACAGAATCCTCCCTTACCATCTCCCCGGTCTCCATATTTCTGGAAGCTGCAATCCCGTTAATGGGGGAGCGGATATAGGTCTCATCAAGCATTATCCGGGTAGAGAGAAGATTGTTCTCCGCCTGTTTAACCCTGGACCTGGCAGATTCAACCTCAGCCCTTTCGATTTTAGTATTAATCCTTTTAAAAATTTCGATTTTCTCTTTGTCAGATGAGGGCAGGGGAATCCCTTCTGAAGTTATATCACCATCCCGGTACCCGACCTGCTGAATCTCATAGTCAGCCTTTGCAAGCTCATACCGTGTATAAAGGGTGGTGTGCTCGGTTTTAACATTTTTCAGCTCACTCTCACTTATCCCCCCGGCTTCAAAAAGAACTGTTTTATTTTTTAAAATATTATCCATATTCTCATAGGAGACCCTCTTATCATTCACCTCTGCCCTGGCCTTGGCTATACTCTTGAGCTTTATCTCAACCCCCTTCAGGGCATCGCTGTATTTAGCCTCAGCAAGTTCCATCGCTTTTTTTGCTATATCAAGTTCAGCCTCCTGCTGTTTAAGGGAAATCTCAAGAGGGAGCCTTTCGATTTCAGCTATCAGTTCGCCCCTCCTGACCCGCTGGCCTTCCCGCACATTTATTCTGCTTAACCTGCCGCTCACCTTTGAAGAGAGATTAACCTTCTCCCGGAAAACAATCTGCCCCAGGGCTTCAATACTCTCATCCACCTCTCTCTCCTCAATCACCAGAGTGGCAATCTTCTCTGCATCTGCAGCTGCCCCGCCGGCAATATCCTTCTGCTTCAGCAAATCCCCGCCGCTGAGTATTGAAAAAACAATCCCTCCTGTTACCGCCGCAAGCATAAAAACAACTATGGTTTTCCGCCAGGACAGTATGCTGTATAAAACCTCAGATAAACTCCTACTCATCTCTCTTCACCCCTGTCCCGGAAATATTTTTTCAGAAAATCCACATCAGCCCCGATAGCAATCTCAAGAGCAGACACAGCCATGAGGTAGCGGATTTTTGAGTTAAGGAGCGCAACAGCCGCCTCCCCCCTTTCTATCTCCTTTTCAAGGAGGTCATATCTTCTCGACTCACCCATATCAGCCTTCAGTCTCTCTATTTCTAAAAGGGAATCGTAAAGTTCCAGCCTGCGGCCCGATATTTCTATCATATCCCATGAATTTTTCATCACAGTGCAGGATGATGCAACCTCAAGGCTTATACCCTCCCTGGCCATTACCTTCTCATCATCAGCCCTGGCCATCTCTATCCTGCTTTCAGCAATACCCCTTCTATAAGGCATATCATTTAGAATATTAACCGACCCGTTTCGCGACAGGGCTCTGCTGTTGCCGTTACCATCCTCATTATACCCCCCGCCGCCGGAAAAGCTGTTCCCGAAAAGCCTTGAGGTAACCTTTACATTTACCCCCCACCCCTTTCCCCTGGGAGGGAAATCCTCATCACTGAGTGAGTAGTTGAAACCGAGCGAAACATTGGGAAGGTAGTAACTCCGGTTTAACTCATGGTTCTTGCGGCTTATCTCAGCGCTCACAATGCTGCTTTCGATCTCCTTACGTTTCCTCACAGCCTTTGCAATAAGCTCTTCAGGATCGATCTGTCCCACAGGGATAATTGAGAAATCCCTGTCTATATCGCCGTCAATAGCCAGCAGCCTGTGCCGGTTAAGCCGAAGCGCCAGCCTGTACTGCATCATAGCAGTTTCATAGCTGTCCCCTGCCTCTTTAAGATTAAGCTCCACCTCCTTAACCTTTGCCTCAATCTCCATTACCGCCAGCCTGGTGGCATCACCCAGCTCATACTCTTTCTTTATAAATTTCAGCTGCATTTGCGCCCTATCAAGCGTTCTATTGTAAATATCAACAGTCTCCTTCAGCCGCAGCAGGTTAAGGTACTGCTCCCTTATACTCACAACAAGCCTGCTAAGTGCAATGCGGTAATCATTCCTTGCAAGGAGGGCATTCAGCTTCGACATATCATAGTTAAGTCCCCGTCTCCCGCCGTCATATATAACAAGCTCTGTCTCCGCAGTGAGCCTGCTCATCCTGCTGTCACTCTCTCTCCGCTTAACTTCATCAGTCTGCATATATGAAAAGGTAAGAGAGGGGAAGTATTCCCTTAAGCTTTCAGTAATAGAAAGATCATAAATACCCTCCCTGGCCCGTATCTCCTGAAGATCAAAACTGTTTTTAACTGCAATAGCCACAGACTCATTAAGCCCCAGGATCAGGGTATCCCCATTACTCCTTCTCTCTCTATCGCCCATTGCAGCACCGGCTGCTGTGTAAAACAACAGAACAGAAAAAGCATAGAAGAGTCTGATGACAAACATATAATAAAAGCGACGCCTGACCTTCATCCGCCCCATACTTCAGAAATAAGCTCCCCAGTAAACTTGCGCGCCCCCTTTCTCCCGGCAGCAGACATGTCGGGCGAATCAGCCTCAGAGAAATACCCCTCTCCAAGCAATACACCGCTGCTGTTATAAATCAGAAAAGTAATCCCTGTACTGATTTTTCTGTCCGTCAAAAACCCGCTCTCTCTTCGGGAGATAACACCGGTAACAAAAATATCACCTTTATATTCTCCGCACAAAAGCCTCGCCCTCTCCGGCATGTCCCTCTTCTCATCCTCTTTGGATGGAGAGATTATGCGGCTCAGATACCCCTTCCTGAAAAGCTCAAACCTTATTGCCTCACTGAATTCCCTGGCAGCATGGGGGTCATAATTCATATCTCTCAATTCAAAAGTATCAATAAGTACTAGTGAAGGGGCTGTCATGGACTTTCTGTTTTTTACATGCATATCAAATGTACTGCAGCCTGAGCAGATGAAAGCAGCGCAGATGCAGATGATGTAAAAAATATATTTATAATATTTCATTTTTTCATATCCCCTTTAATAGTAAGTATATTCTTCTCAGGAATACCCGCAGCCCTTGCTATCTGAAGGGCCCTCTCAATCTCAGAAGTCCCCCTCTCCTTCAGCCCCATCCTGTCATAGAGAAGGGCAAGATTAACCCGCACATTAACAAGGGTTTCCTCTTCCTTTAGAGCTTCAAAATAGTGGTGCAGCGCTTCTCTGTACATCCCCCCCCTTTCACACACAAGCCCCAGCAGCTGCCTGGCCTGCAGGTTCCCGCTGTCGCTCTCAAGGGATCTCTGCAGCAGCACCATAGCCTCGCCGCTCTTATCCGGATCACTCATAATCACACACCTGGCTTCCCAGTAAAGAGCGCCGCTGTGCATTGGCGATTTTTTCAAAAGAGCATCAGCCCTCTCAATCCCCGCAGCATAATCCCTGTTATAGTATGAAATTTTAGAAAGCATAAGAAGCGCGTTAAGGTGGCCTCCGTCCTTCTCATAAGCAGCAGAAAATAGCTCCTCAGCCCTGGCCAGGTCCTTAGTGGAAAAATGCTTAAGCCCCTCAGAGTAAAGCGCCTCAGCTTCATCCGGAGAAGAACATGCGCATAACAATGCAGATAAAATTAAAATAAATAAAAAGTTCCGTAGAAGTAACAGCATCATAATAAACCTCACAAAAGCCTGATGCTATTAATACGAATTTGAAGGAAATATTTTTGAAATTTTTTTAAAAAACGAAGATTTTTTTACGCAGCCCGCCTGCAATCCCCCCGTACGGACAGGCCCCCGTGCCTGTCCTGAAAATTAAACTATCCCAAAAAAATCCATGCCTCCCTGAAAAATCTTATCCCCCGGCCCCAGTAGCCTGCCCTGAAAATTAATTTTTGCCCTCCATCACTACAATAAATCCACACCAGTAATTCGGGGAAAATGGAAATAATTGATCAAAACCACTCGACTTTGCTAAATCTTATACCTTTGATTTGAAAACTTCTACCGACAAACCAGCCTGACGTATAATTGCTCTTAAAGTTCCTCTGTCCAGTTCCTTGTGATCCGGAACAACCAGTAGAGTAGTTGGATCTTCACGCTTTAATATCATATGACTCCCTTGCTGCCTTACAAGCCGAAAACCGAAAGTCTCAAGAATCTTAACGCATTTTCTTCCTGAAATTAACGGCAAACCGCTCATACAACAACCAGCATGGAATCAAAAGTTTCTGCCGGTATTGGCATATGGCTTTCATTCAGAACAAACTCATATCCCTCAATAGCTTCTTTAATATTGGATATTGCTTCTTCCTTTGATTTCCCCTGGCTTATGCATCCCGGAAGGCTGGGGCATTCAGCAACATAATACCCGTCTTCACCTGGATATATAATTACCTGTCTCACATCTCCCCTCCTGATGATTTAATTCATTGTAAAAATATCAGTTGAAAACTGAATTACCCTCGCAGCTTAGTAATAAACTTAATCTATATTTTTTTACCGTTAAATCAAGCAATATTCTTGAATTTTATTTTGATATGTCAAAAGCCTGATGCTATTAATACGAATTTGAAGGAAATATTTTTTGAAATTTTTTTAAAAAACGAAGATTTTTTTACGCAGCCCGCCCGCAATCCCCCCGTACGGACAGGCCCCCGTGCCTGTCCTGAAAAATAAACTATCACCAGAAAAGCCATCCCCCCCCCACAATCTCTCCTCTCAGTGCCTGCCCTTAAATTCAAGCAATCTCTCCCTTACTTTTTCTGCTTATTAAAAAAAAATTTCAAAAATATTTCATCGGGAAACGTATATACTTACAGAAACAATTGCTTAGATAAAACTATTATACTTATTTTCCGGAGAAAAATATGGCAACACTGACTCCAGACCAGATAATTAAAAATCTATTAAGGGATTACCCTGCTGAAGCCCTTGAATTTTTTAACCCGGATATAATAAAAAAATACGGTCATCCTGTTAAAATTGATTTTAACATACAGGAGATTAAAAAAAACTCCCACTTTGACTCAAACATGAAAAATGACATGGCCATCACCTTTACATTCAGAAAAGGAGAAAAAGTAATACTCATGCTGGTGGAACACTGGTCGGATAAGGCTAAATTTGATATACACAGGTTTGCCCATTATTTAATAGACCTTGCAAAAAGATTTCCTCAGGCGGAAATATTCCCTGTGGCACTCTTTACAGATAAATCTGAAAAATGGATAAAAGAACCTGAAAGAGAAATAAAAATTATTTGCCTTGATGAAACATATATGTATTTTAAATACAAATTAATAAGGATGAAGGATCACGAGGCAAGGCATTACAGCAATACAAAGAACAGATTTATTGCAGTTCTCCGTTCTGCAATGAGAAGAGAAGCAGAAAAAAAAATAATTCTTGCACTTGAATTATATAAATATTACAGTCAGATAGAGGAAGACATCAGGACAGTTATAAAAAATATGGATGCCATAGATTTTTTCCTTGAAATCAGTGCAGCAGAAAGAGAAGAAATTATTAAAATTATAGATGAAACTGAAAACAGGGGGGATGTGATGCTCACATTATCTCAGGAATTAAAAAAGCGGGGCTTTGAAAAAGGTAGACTCGAAGGTAAACTCGAGGCTAAACTCGAAACAGCGGCAGCCATGCTGAAAGAAAAAATGTCTGTGGAGAAAATATCAAAAATCACCTCTCTCCCTTTGGAAGAGATAAATAAACTTGCGGCAAAGAACAAACAGCAGAGCAAATAATCCCCCCGTACGGACAGGCCCCCGTGCCTGTCCTGAAAAATATACTATCCCCCCAAAAATCTTCCCTCTCAACGCCCATCCCCACTCCCCCCATGCCAGCACTCAACCCCTCTTCTGATTATACACCAGCTCCCATCTTGAGGGATTTTTAATAATATATTCCCTTATACGTATCAATTCATCATGATCCCTGATAATCCTGTCATAATAAGATCTGTGCCACAATTTCCTGAAAAATCCGGGCCAGCCATTCTCATTCACTTCGTGAATATATCTTCTGGTAGTCAGAGATTTATACCTCTTAATAATATCAGGCAATGAAAAAGATCCGGAATCAATATTAATAATCCCGTGAATATGATCCGGCATAACAATAAATTCATCCGTGCCAATCCCGGGATAGAAAGCAGGCATTTCATCCCATACAGATTTAATCATCTCCCCTGCCCTGTTTAAAATCATATTACCATTAACAATATCCCCCAAAAGCGGCAATCTCCTGTAAATGCAGATAGTAATAAAATACGCCCCTGAAGAAGAATAATCAAAACCCCTCATCCTATTCAATTTCCTATCAAACATCACCCCTCCAATATTTCATCAAAATCCCGTACGGACAGGCCCCCGTGCCTGTCCTGAAAAATATACTATCCCAAAAAAATCCATGCCTCAAAAAAATCTTTCTCACAATCCCTGCCCTACTCAGTAAGGGCGCTTCCCCGTGTGCGCCCATTCATTCCAATATATAAATAACAAAAAATAAATTCCATAAACAAAAATAAACATCATCCGTAAGGGTGTTCCCCTCAATCAATCAATCAATCCATCCCAAATATGTACTTAACCTCTCTCAATTAAAATCTTGACAGAAAATTACAAAATTGCAACATTTTCCTACGAATATAATAAGCCGGTAATTTACAGGAACTATATCTGCAAATAAAATTAATCTTATCCATAATTTATTTGATTTTAAAAAGCTCTAATATCCCCGCTGCGGCCTGAGCCCTATTAAAAGCCGGCCTGCGGAGTTCCTCGTTGACTTTACCGGGAAGAATATTTAATCTTAATAATAAGGGGAAATAAAAAACAATGGAAAAATCCTACAATCCATTTGAAAACGCCCAGGCGCAATTTGACAAAGCAGCAGAAATAATAGGTCTTGACCAGGGAACACGAGACCTGCTGCGGCAGCCAATGCGTGAATATCATGTGCTCATACCTGTTCACATGGATGACGGCACAACAAAAGTATTTAAAGGCTTCAGGGTACAGCATAATGATGCCAAAGGCCCCGCAAAGGGGGGGATCCGGTTTCACCCTCATGAAACAGCAGACACAGTACGGGCTCTATCCATGTGGATGACATGGAAATGCGCCGTTGTAGATATCCCTCTTGGCGGCGGCAAAGGGGGCGTAATATGCGATCCCCATAATCTCAGCGATGCTGAGCAGGAAAGGCTCTGCAGAGGCTGGGTACGCCAGCTTGCAAAAGATATGGGTCCCAATATTGATGTGCCCGCGCCCGATGTAATGACAAGTGCAAGGCATATGCTCTGGATGCTTGATGAATTTGAAACTATTCACGGCAGCAGACAGCCCGGATTCATAACCGGAAAGCCTGTAGGGATGGGGGGCTCACTGGGGAGAACAGAAGCAACCGGATACGGGGTTATTTATATACTCAGGGAAGCGCTGAAAGATCTTGGACTTAAAGCGGAAGAGACAACAGCAAGCTTCCAGGGGTTCGGCAACGTGGCCCAGTACGCGGGTCTTCTCTTCAGCCAAATGGGGGGAAAAGTAATCGCTGTTTCCTGCTGGGACAACACAGATAATAAGTCCTACACAATACGCAAAAAAGAGGGCCTTGATATTGAAATGCTCAAAGGGATCACAAACACCTACGGCACAATCGACAGGACAAAGGCGGAAGCAGCAGGCTGCGAGGTTCTTCCGGGGGATGAGTGGCTTTCACAGGATGTGGATATACTTATACCATCAGCGCTGGAAAACCAGATTACACCTGCGAATATGGATAAAATCAGCAAAAGGGTTAAAATAATCGCAGAAGGGGCAAACGGCCCCACAACCCCCGATGCTGATGAACTTATAAAAGAGAGAGGGATCCTCATGCTCCCCGACTTCCTGGCAAACGCCGGGGGTGTTACCTGCAGTTATTTTGAACAGGTCCAGTCAAACACCAACTTCTTCTGGGAAAAGGATGAAGTCCTCTCAAAACTGGATGTTAAACTTACAGCAGCATACAGGGCGGTTTATGACCTGGCAAAGAGAAAAGATATGTATATGCGCGACGCGGCTTATGTTATTGCCATCAACCGCGTTGTACAGGCAGTAAAAATGCGCGGCTGGGTAAGATAATTACATGAACTCATAGCGGCCCTTATTTTAAAAGGGGCCGCTGAGTTATTCAGCAGGAACAGGAATAAATCCGGAAAAATAATACAATAAGGCAGGGTGCCAATGACCGGCAATGGAGAACCCAGGGACGACCTACTTGACATACTGCAGGAACGGGCAAAAGAGCTGAACTGTCTTTACAGCATTGATGAAATTCTAAGCAGCGAAAATCTCACAACACCGGAAATACTCGAAAAGATAACAGAAGCCATACCTTCAGGCTTCCGATTCCCCGATCTCTGCAGGGCCAGAATAATCCTTGATGACAAATCCTTCCATGCTCCCGATTTCCGCGAGTCACCGGTTTCCATAAATTCCGAAATAAAAATTGAAGATGAAACAGCCGGCATTATTGAAATAATATATACAGAAGAAGTGCAGCCCGCAGATGAAGGGTACTTCCTGCTGAAAGAGCAGAAGCTCCTCATGACAATAGCTGACCGCATCGGCCAGACAATTACTTACAGGCGGATGAAGAAGAAAAAAACACTCTGGAGCAACGGCACAAATAATGCCGAAAATCAGGGAAGCGGAAATCCTGAATGGCGGGTTATACTCACACTTCTTTTCAAAACAGACCAGGATATGCTCATCCAGGTATGCAGAAAGATGATTAATCATCTTTCCAGAAACATTGCTAAAGAGGCAGTGGAAAAACTGAGTGTATACAGCAGCAGCCTTAACAGGAGTTTCTGCTCCGGGGAGATAAACACACCTGGAGAAAAAATAACACTCCAGGAGCTTAAAAAAATAAGCGACAACACATTCAACCTGGCATCTGAAAATATGAGCGACAGCGAAATATCAACGCGAATACAGCGATGGATGCAGGAGGAGAAAGCCTATTCACTGGTAAAGGTGGTAGACCGGATTGACGTTTCCATAGGTGAAATTATAGATGCAGTAACAAGGTATCATAATATTTTAGGGAAGAGGAAAAAATCTGAAGCCCCCTCGGAGCGATGGCTTGAAGTTGCCTTAATCCGCAGATTCCTATCTGACAATCCTGAATTTATCCGCATATCCAGGCCCTTTCTTAAAATAGACGACTTCTACGACATAGTTTCCAGGTTGATTTATCCGGCAGGGAGTCACGGCAAAATCGGCGGCAAAGGGACAGGGATCTTCCTGGCCCGGAGAATAATCAGCAGAATGAGCGAAGAGATACCCCTTTTGTCAGAGATAAAGGTGCCTAAAACATGGTACATAACAACAGATGAAACAAGGGAATTTCTTCAGTACAATAACCTTCAGGGGCTCAATGAACAGAAATACAAGGGCCTTGAAGAGATAAGGATAGATTATCCCCACATAATTCAGCTGCTTAAAAATTCACAATTCCCCCCGGGACTTGTTAAAAGCCTGGCAATGGCCCTTGATGATTTCGGAGACACCCCCCTCATAGTAAGGAGTTCAAGCATACTTGAGGATCAGATAGGAGCAGCCTTTTCAGGTAAATACAAAAGCCTCTTCCTCACAAATCAGGGAACGAAGAAGGAGCGCCTTGATGCTGTAATGAATGCCATTACTGAGATTTACGCGTCAATGTACGGCCCTGATTCAATCCAGTACAGATCTGAAAGAGGTATGCTCGATTTCCACGAAGAAATGGGTATACTTATACAGGAGGTTGTGGGCACACGTGTGGGCCCATATTTCCTTCCCCTATTTGCGGGAGTGGCATTCAGTAATAATGATTACAAATGGTCTCCCAGAATAAAAAGGGAGGACGGATTAATCCGCATGGTCATGGGTCTCGGCACACGGGCTGTTGACAGGCTTAATGACGATTTCCCCATACTCATCTCTCCGGGACAGCCGGGACTTCGTGTGAATTCAACACCGGATGAGATAAAGCGCTACTCACCCAAGAAAGTTGACCTCCTTAACATGGAGGAAAACACATTTGAAAGTGTGGATATATCAGCCTTTATAAAAGAGTACGGCCACCTGGTCCCCCGTGTTCATGAGATTTTATCAGTTTACAGAGATGATTACTTAACCAGCACCAATGCCATAGATATAAATTTTCAGGAGGATGATCTTGTTTTAACATTTGAAGGACTCACCAAAAACTCCCCCTTTATAAAAATAATAAAGCAGACACTCGATCTCCTTAAAGAAAAAATACAGACACCTGTGGATATTGAATTCGCATCAGACGGCAAAAATCTCTACCTCCTGCAGTGCCGCCCCCAGAGTTCCGGATCGGAAAGGGCGCCCGGGGCAATACCGAGGGATTTAAAGGAGAAGGATATAATCTTTTCAGCATCGCGGCACATATCAAACGGCACAATACATAATATATCCCACATAGTTTATGTTGATCCGGACGGGTATAACGATCTTCAGTCACTTGATGATCTTGCTGCTGTAGGGCGCGCAGTGGGGATGCTCAACTCTCTCCTTCCGCGAAGGCGCTTTATACTTATGGGGCCGGGCAGATGGGGGAGCCGCGGCGACATAAAACTCGGTGTTCAGATAAGCTACTCCGACATTAACAACACATCAGCTCTAATTGAAATCGCCAGACAAAAGACAGGCTACGTGCCTGAGCTCTCCTTCGGAACCCACTTCTTCCAGGACCTTGTGGAGGCTGACATAAGATATCTCCCCCTTTACCCTGATGAAAAAGATATTATTTTCAATGAAGCATTCCTCACCAGGTCAAAAAATATTCTCTCAGCAGTACTCCCTGATTATTCTCACCTCTCAAAAGTACTCTATCTCATTGACGTGGCAGACTCAGCAGAAGGGAGGATGCTCCATATATCAATGAACGCAGAGATTGGCGAAGCAATAGGCTACCTGGCCCCAAATTCAGGAGAGAAGGTTCAAGCGGCAGGCAGCATGCCGGCTTCCGGAAAAAATGAAAGGGACAGCGAAGTCCGTTTTGATGACAAGTACTGGCGCTGGCGTACATACATGGCAGAAAAAATAGCGGAGAAAATCGACCCTGACAGGTTCGGCGTAAAAAACGCCTACCTCTTCGGAAGTGTAAACAGCGGAGCAGCAGGTCCCGGCAGCGACATTGACATGATACTCCACTTCACCGGCACAGATAATCAGCGGCGGATTCTTGAAAACTGGCTCGAAGGGTGGAGCATGGCACTTGCAGAGATCAATTACCTTAAAACAGGCTACACATCAGATGGATTGCTGGATACACATATAATCACGGATGAAGATATTGCGGAAAAAACATCCTACACCCACAAAATAGGTGCTGTAACAGACCCTGCAGCACCTCTAAAACTTGGGGGGAAAAAACCAAAGTAAATTTCTAAAATCCTTTCCCCACATGTCCCCCCTGTCCCCCAAAGGGGGCAATGTCATTAAGTTAAGCCCCCTAAATCCCCCGGAGGGGGACTTTGTTTAGGTTGAATAACAAATAATTATACAATAAAAGTGTTTTTGAGGTTAAGGTAAAGTTCAAAACTTCTTTTTTTAAGTCCCCCTCCGGGCGGTGTACTGAGCTAGACGAAGTAGGATTTAGGGGGCTTTTGAAAAGTGGGCAGTAGTGAGCTGGGGGACAGGGGGCTGACACCGATAGATGTGGGAATAAATAGTATTATTACGTTTCAAACTATTCCGGAATGAATCAAAATAAATCACCCCTCCCTTAAGTGGATCGTAAGCCCCTGGAGAAAATTCTTCAGCATCTGGTCTTTACAGGGCTTGTAATTTTTATGCCCCTTTTTCCTGAAAACAGCAGAAAGCTCCGGCTTTGAAACTTCAAATCGGGCAAGCTTAAATACAGCAAGCATATCCTCTTCCTTGAAATCAAGGGCAATTCTTAATTTCTTCAGCACCATATTATTTGTAATCCGAATTTCAGGAATTACCACAGTTTCAGCACCGGCACCTTCCCTCTTCCCCCTTCTCTGAGTAATAAGGCCGTCAAGGAAAAGAATCATCTCCATGTCGCTGCATTCGACAAAGCCCTCCTCTTCCTCTTTTTTGAGAAGTGTAAGAATCTTTGCCTCAGTAATATCATACCCGGAAAGCTTAAAAATCTCTGCCATCCCGGGATTGCTTATATTTAAAGCGTACCTTACTCTGCGGAGTATATCATTATTATTCATATAACACTAACCTCTGTCCGGTCGCCCTTTGCGGCTTCTGTCACCGGAAGTGCCGCGGCTCTTCCCCCCTGCGGGATTTGATACATTCCTTCTGGCCGTACCGCCGCGGTTTTGAGATGATGAAGCTCCCGGTCTTCGAGGAGAATCCCCTCTCCCTTCTGAAGTTCTCTTCACTCTCTGCGATGAATCTCCCGCATATCCACCCCTGGAGGAACCGGTTCTTTTATCATCCGGTTTATCTATTCTATCACTTCTCTCAGGTCTAACCCGATCCGGAGCATCCTCTCTCTTTTTCGGCCCCCCCGGTTTTGAAGAAGTCCAGACCCTTACCTGCGAGCCTGCAGCCCCCCTTTTCTCCCTTTTAAATCCGCCCGGGTATTCACCGGAAGAGGAATCTTTTCTTCCATATCTGCGGCTTGAATCCTCTTTATATTCCTCACCGGCATCTTTGCCGTAGCGTGATGACTTGGATGAATAAGCCGGTTTCCCTGCCCAACCCTTTCTTTCAGGACGCCTGTTTTCAGAACCCCCTTCAACTTCACGGCTGTCGCGACTATCACGACTATCACGGCCGAATCTGGAACCGGTTCTGCTCTCTCCTGAATCCTCTCCGGAACGTTCCCTGTACCCGGAGGACCTGCTGCTCCCCGATTTATAGCCTGTCCCGGGCCTGCCGCTGGATGAAGAAAAACCTCTCCCCCTCTCCCCCGGCTTCGATCTTGAAGATCCTCTGGACTTCTCATTTCGCACTTTACCTGCAGCTTCAGTCGCCTTCTGTTTCGCTGTAAAAGCAGCACCCTTCTCTTTAAATCGTCTCGCTGTTGCAGATTTAGCCCTGCTCTTTTTCATTTCCAGACTTACACGCAGTTCCCTGCTCTTATAATTAAAACCATCCAGCTTTTTTACAGCTGCTGCAGCCTCTTCAGCTTCACCCATCTCAGCAAAGGCATAACCCTTTTTCTGATGCAGCTTTAAACTCACCACAGTACCGCAATCGGAGAGAAGCCGCTTAAGCTCCCCCTCATTAACATTAAAATCAAGATTCCCTATAAATATTTTCCTGTTATCCATCATTTTCCTCTATCTAATTTTACCGCTATTTTTCATATAATGCTCTTCCCGGATTTTTGAGAAACAAAATTAGTCCTTTCACCTTCGGAATACTTCTTCGCTTTGCCCCCTGTCACCCAAAGGGGGGCACGAGTTATCTAACATCACTCTGATAATTTAATTTTTATCATTTCTATAACTATTTCAATATTATTTATTATATTTTCATTTTTAATTCGCAATGTTTGGATTCAAATACTCTGATTCATCTACTTACTCAATTTCCCCTTTCACGTGCCCCCTCCAGAGCACCCGAACGAAGCGGCAAAGTACTCCCGGGGTAGACAGAGGCTGATTCTGAAAAATACCTGAATAGCCATGCTTCATAATGGCAATATAAATACAACACATAATAAAGCCTATTAATTATTTGACGCGGAAAAATTGATTATCCATCCTATCCTCACAAAATCGAAAAATGGAGAGAGCATATGCCTGTAATAAAGAACTCACCCTACAACCCGGGCCTCATATACAGAAGCGGCCACTTCCAGACAATATTCCCTACCCTGTTTAGAAAAGTTGAAGGGATAAACTACAGGCGTCAGAGGATCGACACCCCTGATGATGATTTTATCGACCTGGATTTTTCCGAAGTCAGCGGCGCAGATTCAGCTGTAATAATCTGCCACGGCCTGGAAGGCTCAGCTGACAGGGCATACATGCGCGGTATGGCCCGGGCATTTAACAGTGCCGGGATTGACGCTGTATGCTACAATTACAGGGGGTGCAGCGGGGTAATGAACAGACAGCTCCGCATGTACAATGCAGGGGCAACAGACGATCTTGACCTTGTGGTAAAACATGTATTCTCATTAAAAAAATACAGGGCAGTTACACTCACAGGCTTCAGCCTTGGGGGGAATCTGGTCCTTAAATACGGCGGAGAGCGGTCTTCAGATATAGATAAAAGAATAAAAAGTATAATCGCCATATCCGCCCCATGCGACCTGCACAACTCATCAATTGAGCTCCACAAAAAACAGAACTATCTGTACCAGAAAAGATTTATAATCATGCTTAAGGAAAAAATAGAACTGAAAAGGAAGGATCACCCTGAAATAGATAAAATCGACCTTAAATCAATTAAAACATTGTGGGAGTTCGATGACAAAATAACAGCACCCCTGCACGGATTCAAAGACGCCCTGGACTACTGGACAAATTCCAGCTCCGCTCCCCTGCTTAGCCAAATAAAAATACCCGCTCTTATACTCAATGCCCTTGATGACCCCATACTTGGAGAAAAGTGCTACCCCTTTGAAGAAGCAGAAAAAAGCAGGTATCTTTATCTTGAAGCGTCAAAACAGGGGGGGCATGTGGGATTCATGTCAGGGAGTAAAGACCCGGTCTACTACAGCGAAAGACGGGCTCTGGAGTTTGCTTTGAATAATTAAGGCAGTGGTATTAAAAAAGTTTGACTGAATAGTCCAGCTGGTACATATTAAATACAGATATAAAATTACTTTTCCAGGGAATAAAAAATGCAGACACTTAAACAGGAAGCTATTAATGCCATTTCAACACTCCCCGATGATGCCAGTATTGATGATATAATGTATCGTCTTTATGTCATTGATAAGGTTTCACGAAGCAAAGAAGAAGTAAAAAAAGGTAAAACTATAACTGTCGATGAGCTAAGAAGAGAAATCCAGTCATGGTGAAATGGTCAGAACCTGCTAAAGAAGATTTAAAAGCAATTTATGAATATATTGCCCATGATTCACCTTTTTATGCTCAAAATGTTATTAATCAGATATTAGATAAAAGTGAAAAACTTAATGATTTTAAGGAAATCGGACGGGTTGTTCCTGAGCTGAATGACAGTAATATCAGAGAAATATTTATTTATTCTTATCGAATTATATTTGAAAATATTCAAGATAGTACAATTATCCTCGCTGTAATTCATGGAAGAAGGAACTTCAGTTCAACTTTTAAAGGAGAATAATACCTTCCGAACCATACTCGAAAAACCGTTTTCATAGTTAAGGCCGGAATAAATTTAACTTGCCATAATTGACATAATAAACCATCTTCTGTATATTAATCTCTGACATGCAGTTAAATGATTTTAAAATAAAAAAAATAGGCAAGGAAAGATACATGAACATTAAAACCCTCTACCCGGAAGAAAAAGATATCCCGCAGCAGTTCCGCATCGATTACATTACGCAGACCGAATACCTTATAAACGGTGAAATCCGCCGCTGGGATGGTGAGTTCCGGGAAGTCCTTTCCCCTGTTTACATAAGAAACAACGGTTCTGCAGAACAGAAAAAACTGGGCCAATACCCCATGCTTACACTTAAAGAAGCGGAAGAGGCTGTTGACGCCGCAAAAAATGCCTTTGGATCGGGCCGCGGCTTATGGCCTACAATGAGCGTCAGCGGCAGAATAAAGCATATGGAAGCCTTTATTGAAAAGATGAAGCTGAAAAGAGATGAGATTGTGAATCTCATTATGTGGGAAATCGGGAAATCCCATGCTGATTCAGCAAAGGAATTCGACAGAACAGTTCAATATATAATTGACACAATCGAGGCAGTAAAGGAGCTGGACAGGAAAAGTTCACGCTTCGAAATTCAGGAGGGGATCATAGGTCAGATTCGAAGATCACCCCTGGGGGTGGTTCTCTGCATGGGGCCCTTCAACTACCCCCTCAACGAAACATTCGCAACAATGATCCCTGCAATAATAACAGGTAACACTGTTGTATTCAAGCCCCCCAAATTCGGAGTCCTTGTTCACAGGCCCCTTCTTGAGGCATTCAGGGATTCATTCCCCCCCGGTGTAGTAAATACCATATACGGCGACGGGGCCACACTTATCCAGCCTGTAATGACTTCAGGTAAAATCGATGTCCTTGCCTTTATAGGCACAAGCCATGTGGCGGACATACTCAAGAAAAGCCACCCCAGGTCCCACAGGCTCAGATCTGTCCTTGGACTTGAGGCAAAAAACGCTGCAATAATTCTGCCCGATGCCCCCCTGGACATAACTGTTTCTGAGGCAGTTGCGGGAACTCTCTCATACAATGGACAGAGATGTACAGCGCTGAAAATGCTGTTTGTACACAGAAAAATTATGCCTGAATTTCTGAGGCTTTTCAGCGAAAAAGTGGAAAAGCTTAAGTCCGGGATGCCCTGGGACGAGAATGTGAGCATCACTCCACTCCCCGAGGAAGGGAAGTGCGATTATCTCAAATCCCTTGTTGACGATGCAGTGTCAAAAGGTGCATCAGTGATAAATTCTGAAGGGGGGTCCTTTCACGGAAATTTCTTTCTCCCTGCAATACTCTCCCCTGTTACAGAGAGGATGCGCATATTTCATGAAGAACAGTTCGGCCCTGTAATTCCCATAGTCCCCTTTGATGATATTGAGGAGCCTCTCCAGTATATAATTGATTCAAACTACGGGCAGCAGGTGAGCATCTTCGGGCAGAATCCAGACAAAATAGCAAGTCTGGTTGATCCCCTTGTAAACCAGGTGGCAAGGGTTAACATTAATTGCCAGTGCCAGAGAAGCCCCGATGTTTTCCCTTTCACAGGAAGAAAAGACTCGGCAGAGGGGACTTTGTCAGTTTCAGACGCGCTCAGGGTTTTCACAATAAGATCGCTTGTGGCAGCAAAGAGTAACAGCATAAATAAGGATCTGATCACTGATATAATAAAAAATAATAAATCCAACTTTCTCTCAACTGATTTTATTTTTTGACTTACATCCGGAAGTTTGTTATATTTATAATGTAAATTCCTTAAATGTTATTCGAAAGGAAATACATTCATACGCCCATCGCTTTCGACGGCGGGTGTATGAGAGAATCTTATTCTACAAAATATTTATGGAATGAACACTTATAAAAAATTTAATTCCGGAGGAATCATCATGAAAATAAGCGCAAGGAATGTAATCAAAGGTAAAGTAAAAAAACTGATTCCAGGTGCTGTTAACACAGAGGTTGTTATTGAACTCCCGGGCGGAACAGAAATTGTTTCAATAATAACAAAATCTTCTGCCGACTCTCTGGCAGTTCAGGAAGGGAAAGAGGTTTATGCTGTAATTAAAGCGTCAAGTGTAATGCTTGGAGTGGATCACTAAAATATATTATTTATCACTAATTATTTTTGAAGATATCTTTTAGTGCAATAATGATTTTTTCAATATCCCCGCCGCCTTCGGCGGTGGGGATATTAGAGCATTTTATTATAAATAAAAGTTAAACAATTAAAACTGATTCTTTATTCAAAATATTACGACTCCGGGATCTTAACATTAAGACCCGGAGTCGTAAAAAATTCTACTCTTCCAACTCGCTGATTTTTCTGCTCCCTTTTATTGAAATGACCTGATAAAAATACCACCCCATAAACAAAATTATAAGGGCAAAACCAGGTAAAAAAAAGCATGCCCCGCGTTTTCAGTAATGAAAAAAAAGTACGCTCAAACCGAAATTTTGTTCGGAGTGGGCGGTATTACCCCCTTTGGATAAAACATAGCAAACGCGGAAAAAACCGCAAGAGGGAGAACGCCCAAGAGCAGATCCCCCTCCTGCTTATTTATAGAAAAAAAAACTACCAGTAGGAGAAGCGCAATTATAAAGGGTGTAAAAAATACCCCTTCCACCATACCGCCGGGGAGAAGAACACCTGTTAAAAAACCCCGGCTCACAATAAATATAAAATGAAATATAATACCGGCAAAAAGGAGCAGGCAGCTTGCCCGCTCCTTTTTCAATAAAAACATTACAGTTGCGGAGATATATAATCCCCCCCATATAAAACTATTAAAAAAAATCGCGGAAAACATGGCTTACCTACTTTATATCCCCGATAGAATCTATCTTAACAATATGAGTCATCCCCCATGTGTCGCGGTCAACATAGTAATCCTTAACCGGGCCCATGCTAATTCCGGTAGGGAGCTTTTTCCCGTCAACATCTGTAATGAGCATCATAGCCTCACCTGCTTCAGTGGTGAATATCTCTCTCCCTGAAAAAAGTGTTCTATAGCCGTCACAAGCTACAAAGAGAAAATAGTTACCAGGCCCTGCACCGGGGAAATTTTTCATTAAAACATCAGCCAGATCATAACCCTTAGCTGTTGATATCCCCTTAAATCCCTGGCCATGCCCGGTTCTTACCCAGTCTTTGAGTGATGCAGTTTTAACACCTGACAGGTTAAGAGGAGCAACACTTTTGCTGTCCACAATTTTAACTGAATCTGAACTGCACTTAAGCCCCTTCTGCATAACCGGAAGAATTGAATTATCAACCTCTATCTCCCTGAATACAATCTTTACCACATTATCAAGATATCTTGCACTATCCTTTTCTGCAGGGCACACCAGCCTTAACCCCTTAACATCCCCCTTATGGATATTCCATTCATAAGACTCCTTAGGCTTTGTAGGAAGAAGCTCCTCGCGCGCGTAAGCAAGTATCACAGGATTACTGTCATCTGTCATTGTCAGCTCGCCGAAACTGAAATGGGACTGCTCCCCCTCTGATGATATAAATGTCACAACCATATCCAGGGGTCTGTCAAAAGGTGCATTTTCAGGTTTTTTAGGGGCTACCCCTTCAAGTATATGTAATACCGGTATCCCTGAATACCTGTAAGTACCTTCAAATTTCCCTTCAGCAGAAACCTCCCTTGTACGGAGGTAAACAGGGGCAAAGGCATTCAAAGCTGAAGCGCTGAACTTATATATCCTTTCAGTATATCCCGACACTTCAAGAGACATACCTTGTTTAACTTCAGCCTTAACAGCTATAGGTGTTGCCCCTGTCACTGCCATTATCTGGACATAATTTTTTCTGCTGTTATAACAGCTGAAAGCTGTTACGCATATAATTGCTGTAACTGCTGCTGCAATTAATACCTGTTTTTTATTTATATTGTTCATATATTTATCCTTCTGATATGAGGTAATTACCCGCGCATGCTCATTAGAAGTTTAATCCCCTGAGGAGAGGGGGCTCACCATTCAGGTGAATCCCCTCTATATCCGTCAGAGGTTTAAACTCAAGACTTCTATGAGTAATTAAAAACTTGCGCTGCCGCCGAAGTAGAACATTCTGCCCGGGCCGGGGTTGAATGGATCAGCGTTGTAGTCGTCAAAAATGTTTTTGCACATTACGTAAACTTCATAGTTCTCCATAATTTTTTGGGAGATCTTTATGTTGAACATAAGAGGATCGTGAAGCTTTACTGTTGTATAATAATCAGTTGAATATGGTTCAGTAGCTCCACCAGGATCCGATTTCATTATATAGGTCCTTTCATTCATCTTGTAATTACCCCATATATTAAGGCTTGTGCCTGAAATGAAATCAAAAATAATCTGAGTTATAAACTGATGTTCCGGAGTCTCGGCAACTGTCGTCCCTTTTGTTGCTATAGAGTCATCATTATCTCTCGCGTGAATATATACATAGGACTGTGAAAGATTCATATCAGCTACATTAAAAATTTCTTTTAAAGTATAAGATATTGTACTCTCAATACCCTGTACTGTACGCCCCTCAATATTCATGTTAATATCATCATCTGCAACATCATCCCGCAATCTTTCAATTTTATCCTTAAACTTTGTATAGAAGTAATCATTCCGCAGGCTAAGCGTTTTATTCAGGAAAAAAAGCTCAACACCTATATTACCATTATACGACTTTTCCGGATTTAATTCTTTTGTTACACCAGCATCATCATTATCGGATACCTGATGCAGATTAGGGAATTCCACCTTCATCCCTGCTGAACCTCTTATAACAAGAAAATCTTTTAATGGCTCATACATAAGACCTGCAACCGGATTAAATGAATCATTTGTGCCCCACAGCATGGAATCGTCATCAGGAAAAATTCCATCAGGGTCTCCTGGTTTTTTAAACCTGTCAAATTCCTGAGCGTCATATGAAACACCAACAGTAATCCCTAAATCACCTGCAGCTGTTTTAAAAGACATTTCATCTTCAACACCAACAGTTACATAAGAGGCTGACATTTCCTTTGTAGTTTCATAAGGAGCACTTAAATTGTTTCTGTCGCTTTCCTTCTTCTCATAACTTTCAGACCTGTAATGAACAACACCGGAAACTTTATTCCAGGAGGTAATTTTATAAGATGGGTATACATAGAATCCATAACTGTCCTCATAAACTTTGGAAGGGTCCCACCGAGGTGTTGATGACTGCGAAAGATCCGGATCATTCCAGTAAATAAGACTATTCATTTGAGAAACATAAAATAAACTGGCCCTAACAGAAAGATCACCTTTTTCAAATGTTAAGTATGGAGATATATCATACCTGTAATCCTCATCCCACTCCCAGTCTCTCTGCTGAAAAATAGCTTTACCGCCTGTATTATCGGGTACATTATTCCACTTATCAAGTTCCTCGTCATATGAGGCCAAAACATTCGGATAAAAACCCAGAAACAGCTGTTCATTCTGGTAATAACTTGCTGATATACCTGCTTCCAGATTATCAGTAATTTTATATCCTGCCTTCCCTGATAAATAATATCTTCGGAATTCTGTATGGTCCCAGGAATCCCCGCCATTTACATAATTATCCAGTGCGTAATTGCCATCTGTAATTACTGTGTCTGCATCCCTCCCAGGTAGATTAGAAGTAAATTTATTAAACCATTTCTTTCTTTCAGACTTTGTAAGTTTTCCCGACACATCATAACCATCTGAATTCACAACAGAACCGGTTATCCAGTAGTAGAAGTCTCCAATAGGAGCACCGTGTGAAACATTCAGCATATAATTGTTATGCTGTCCATATTCAGCACTGATTTTTGTAAACATCACATCAGGTTTTTGAGTTATTACATTTATTGTACCAAAAGTCCCCCTGGCTCCATAAAGGGCAGAAGATACACCCCTGTTTACAACTATCTTCGATGCATTCATTACAGGAATTCTTGATATATCTCCGCCGCCGCCGTCATATATCTCTTCAAATGGGAGACCATCCACCAGTATAACTACTTTATCATGTTTAAATCCCCTTAAAGTAAATCCCTGCTGCCCTTTCTGCCCCTGGTAGACATTCATCCCGGGAACCTGCTGTAGTGCCTGATCAAGGGTCTTGTCCCCTCTTGCTTTAATATCTGCTTCAGTTATCTCTGTTGTAGTTGAGGCATCCTCAATATTCGCAAGGGCCCTGTCCCTTACAACAATCTCACCCATCTGAAACACGCTTGTGGGCTTTACTTTCTCTTTCTGATCCGCTTCCTCAGCATTATTCTCCTGGCTGAAGAGGGGTGCTGCTGCTGTGAGCATAAAAAACATTAAAAGGCTTAATAGTCTTTTCATTTTCCCTCCGTAAAGTATGAGCAAACCTGCTCCACTGATAATGTGACCATAATTGAAATGCACAGGCCCCTTCCGGAAAATCCATCCCGCTGAAAGATTATGCTCATCTTGAATCACACCGGCAGGTATGAGGTTTACTTTATCTGTTTATTTTTGATTAAGAGAGAGACTTTCCAAGCCTCTCTGCCCGATTTCAGCTAATAAGAAGGGAGGGGAGAGTCAAGAAATTAATCACATTTTTTGTAACTAATTGTAGTTTTTTGTAACTAATTTCAGAAAAAATATAAAATATTTACAAAAATTATTAAAAATATCTTGTTATTACCATCACCTTAGCCAATTTTGTATTTAAATTCAGTATTTATTTCTCAACTTATTATTGTTAAAAAATGATCTATTATCCCTGTCACCGAAGGCGGCTGAGATATAAAATTGTTTATTTTTATACCAGAATATATTTTCAGGAATTAACATTGATTTAAATTATACCGGAAAAATTCATTTCAAGGAATCAATACATGGCAACAGTAGAAAAAAGCGAAAAAGTAAAATCTGAAGAATTCGCAGAAATTGCAAAAACCATCTTTGCTCCAATATATCCGGTTCTTGCAGAAATTATATTGGAAAAAATCCCCCTGAGGCAGGGAACCTGTCTTGATCTGGGGAGCGGCCCCGGGCATCTGGCCATTGCAATGGCAAATCTAAGCGATTTTAAAGTAATCTCCTTTGACCTGTCACCCTTTGCGCAGGAGCATGCAGATGAAAATATAAAAGAAGCAGGGCTTGAGGAAAAGGTATCAACAATGCAGGGGGATGTTCACAGCCTCCCATTCCCCAATAATTCAATTGACCTAATAATAAGCCGGGGCTCTATTTTTTTCTGGCATAACCCTGAACAGGTATTCCGTGAGGCATACAGGGTTTTAAAGCCGGGATCTTATTCATTTATAGGGGGAGGTTTCGGTACTGCAGAATTAAAAAATGAAATTGTAAACAAAATGGAAGCAAAATATGGCGACTTCAAGTCCAATTCAAAAAAGAGGATGAGCCCGGAAAATATTGAACGCCTTAAAAACGCCCTGGCCATATCCGGAGCGCCGGTTAAATACATGGAGCGGGATGAAGCAAATATCTGGTTTGTTATAAAAAAGGAGATTTAAGAAAACAAAGTAAAATAAAACCAGTCAATTCACGCCAAAACCCTCGCCCAGCTTGATGGGAGAGGGTGCACAAGCGATAGCGAAGTGCGGGTGAGGGCATTTTATATGCATCAATTGAGATGCGGGTAATAACTAGCTGTAAAGATAAGGTATTTTAAACTTTTCCCCTGCCGCGGCAAGGAGAAGACCCAGTACAAAACCTGTAGTCATATCGAAGACCAGCGCTGTCACAGCAATTACAACTGACAACGCCGGGACCTGGCTCCTGAGTCCATGCTTACCCAGCTCAAGTGCCACAAATATCAAAAGTGAGGCAAATATTCCTGCAGGTATAAGCGCGATTGCTGCAGGATCTGTAAAAAATAAAGCAAAAATAAGAAGAATTACAGCAGCAATAATGTTTGTTCCCCCTGTGCGTCCCCCGAACCTGTAATGGGCTGCCATCCCCCCTGCTCCATGACACATGGGGAACCCTCCAAATGGGGCTGAAACAATATTCATTAAACCTATGGAACGTGACAGACTGTCATCAGTAATATCTTTTTTAAAAAGATCAGCAGCAAGGAGGGATGTGGCAAGAATCGCATTAGCTATTGTAAGGGGTATCTGCGGAAGCACAAGGCGCCAGGATGATATAATAAAATCATCAGGTAGAGAAAAATTAACCAGACCAAAGTGTAATCCTTTTATTTCCGGCATGCCGTTATAAAAAAGAGTTAATCCTATCCCTCCGGCAATTATTATTAAAGCTGAAAAATCGGGCACGCCCCGCCATCTGCCAAGAATAAAAAAAAGAAGAATAACCGTAACACCTGCTGAGGCAGAAACAGGGTCATCCTTAAAAAACATAAGGGATGTTTTAAGCAGAATAAGGGAAAGCCCAAGCTGAATCCCCCTTATTACAGGAAGCGGGATAATTTTCCTTAAATATTTCATTACCCGAAAAATCCCGAACAAGAGAAATAGCATCCCGATAATTATACCTGAAGCAGCGATCTCCCCCTTTGAAGCCCCCCCTGCAATAACAATTGCTCCAATTGCTTTCATCGGCTCAACAGGCATGGGTATGCCGAAATAAACACCTGTTATGGCATACCAGGCAGCCAGGAAAATTAATGCCGGCCCTATATGAAAATCAGCAACAAGAGATACTGCAAAAAGTACAGGGAGAATTGTTCCAAAATCAGCAACTGAAGCTGCCAGTTCATTGAGGTTTATGCCTATTCCGCGGTTCAATACTTTACCTTATCAATTATCAATCACAGGCACACATACCTTGCGCCCTGCCTCTTCAAAATAACTCACATTTACCTTTACACCGTAGGTTTTTTCAAGCACAGCCTCAGTTACCACCTCATCCGGGCTCCCCATAGCAAAAATGTTCCCGTCCTTTAAAACAGCAACCCTGCTTGACCCGAGAAAAGCATGGTCAGGGAAATGTGAAGCCATTACAACAGTGAGCCCCGATTGAGCAAGGCCCTGAACAAATTTCAGAACCTTCAGCTGGTTACCCATATCAAGGTGCGATGTGGGCTCATCAAGTATAAGTATTTCCGGCTGCTGTGTCAATGCCCTGGCAATAAGCGTAAGCTGCCACTCCCCTCCGCTGATCATTGTACAGGGCTTATCAGCCAGATGGGTAATCCCCACCATTTCCATAACCTCATCTGCAATCTGCCTCTCCTTTTTACCGGGGGAGGAGAAGAGGGGGAGATGGGGTGTGCGCCCCATAATTACCACATCCCTCACAGGAAATGGAAATGTTGAAGTTTGAGACTGGGGGACAAAACCTGTTGTTACGGCAATTTCCGATCTTGAAAGAGTAGAAATTTTTTTACCGTAAAGATAAACTGAACCTTTTTCCGGTTTAAGAAGGCCGTTTAAACATTTTAGCAGTGTTGACTTCCCTGTGCCGTTGGGACCCAGGAAACAGACCAGATCCCCCTTTGAAATAGAAAATGAAAGGGACTCAAAAACCGGCGCCGCTGTTCCGCTGCCGTAAGTGAAAGATATATCTTCAACCCTGATTCTCTCTGTCATAACTACCACCCGGGCCTGTTTTTCCTTAGAAGAATGGCAAAAAAAGGAGCACCTATAAGCGCGGTAAGTATCCCGATAGGAACCTCCACCACCATTATTGACCTTGCTATTGTATCAACAGCAACAAGATAACCCGCGCCCACAAGAAGGGAAACCGGAAGAAGATACCTGTGGTCAGGGCCCACAAGGAGCCGCCCTATATGGGGGATAACCAGCCCTATCCACCCAATGATTCCGCTTATGCATACTGCAGCTGCGGTAATAACAGTGGCACATACAATAATAACAGCGCCTGTAAGTTCAGTATTAACCCCCATTGCCTTTGCATCCTCCTCCCCCATTGAAAGCACATTGATGCGCCACCGGATAAGGAGAAGAGCCGTAATACATGCAGCAAATACAGGTCCAACATATAAAAGGTCTTTACCTGTAACATTATTAAGCGAACCCATGAGCCAGAAAACAATTGCCGGCATGCGGTTCATGGGATCAGCAATATATTTAAGAAAAGAAGTAAGAGCGGAAAAAAGGGAACCCACAATAATCCCCGCAAGCACAAGCATAAGTACAGGGGATGTATGATAAACCCTGCTCAGCAGATAAGCTGCAGCAACAGAGATCATGCCGAAAAGAAAAGCAGAAATCTGAATAACAACAAGGCTGTCCGACATAAGAATGCCCAGCGCAGCACCGAATCCCGCGCCTGCTGCAACACCGAGTATGTGCGGAGAAACAAGGGGATTGCGGAAAAGGCCCTGGAAAGAAGCACCCGATATAGAAAGGCCCGCACCAACAAGAAGCCCTGCAGCAAGCCTGGGGAGGCGTACATTCATAATAACACTCTCAACTGTAGGAGACCAGTCCGGGGTAAGAGGGATAAAATTTGAGGCAATAATCTTTATTATAGTTAAAGGCGGAATATACATTTGCCCTGTCATGAGTGATATAATTGAGACTAAAATCACCAGCAGAGACAGAACAAGTCTGATCCTCCCCTGCCGCGGTATGGTCATAACCGGTTTTTCACTTTTACTTAAAATTCTGTTCACAGCTTCCTCTTTTATCTAAAACAGCCTCCAAGGAGGGCCCTACTGAGACTTTGCGCCCTTCATTATTTTAGCCCTGAAGCTCCCCTCTTCTATCATGCGTGCATGTTTATCAGTCAGATTAAAACCGAAAATTTCCTTATAAAACCGCTTAATTTCTTTCCGGAAAGAGATGTCCCTGAATTTTTCCGGGTATGCAGTCATAGCCATCCATAAAGGGTGGAGCACCGCAGCCTCAGCAGTAGGCCTGTCCCATATAAATGCACCTGCAGGCTGAGTGTAAACCTCTCCGTTTTTAACTGCTTTAATTGAAGCCCACCTGCTGTCATTCTTAAGCTCCTCCAAACTCCCCATATCAATTACAATAATATCGGGATTCCACTTCAAGACAAGCTCCATTGAAACCTCGCCCAGGCCTGAATGGAGCCCCTCCTGTTTGCTTGAAGTGCCTATCTCCTTTGCCGCATTCAAACATCCTGCAAGTTCAATACGTTCCTGCATAAATGTGTCCCCGCCCAGAGTTACAAGATGGTTAGAGTTGTAGCCGTTATATATTACTTTTCTTTTATTTACCGGAATTGATGAAATCCTTTCATTAATAAAGGCTATCATTGAATCAAGGTAATTGTTATAAGCCTCACCCCTTTTTTCAGCTTCAAAGACCGAAGCATAAAACATAATTTCCTTTTTTATTGCCTCCACCCTGTCGCCGATACTGTCGTCAAAATACGCAACAGCTATTCCGGTTTTACTCCGCACAATCTCACCATCAGTATCACCTGCAATAACAAGCTGTGCATTCGATTTTATCAGCTCCTCAACATTTACCGATCCGCTCACAGTACGCACAGTAGGACGTGAAGCTATAGAAGGGTCAAAAATTCTAATAAGTTCAGATGTGGCTATCGAACCTGTAACAGCGCAAAGCCTCTCCTGCGCTCCGAGAATGTAGGCAATCTGCCCTGTGGGTCCGCCAAGAAGAGCCACGCGCTCAAGCTTTTTCGACACCACCACCCGGTTCCCTTTCATGTCAGTAATTACACGATCCTCCGGCCCAGCCGTTATCTCACCATCCCCCTTCCCCGGGGAACATGAAAAAGACGCTATAATCATCACTGACAGGGCCTGCAGGGCCAATATTTTAATCATTCTGTCCATATAAAATCCTCTGAAACTCTGATTTTAAATCAGCTTAATAATCGGATAATAAAAATACAATATCCCTTAATTTTCTGATAATATGGAAAGATGTAATTGCCAGTCAACCGAATTAAGATTTTTTGTTATTTTTTGTAGCTTATAGTCTTTATTTTCCGGAAAGACAGCTCTTTCATGTAATCAGCATTGAAAAGAACCGCCTCATTTTTAAAGCCTTTGATTTAACAGGTGAGGCTGTAGACTCATTTATTATTGGAAAATAAATAACAAGTCCCGGCTATCTCATAAACAGCTTAATAATCTTTTCTGCGAATTTTGTGTAAGGCGCGTACCTGAATGGATTGTCAAAAAATTTTGCTGTTCCGTAGTAAACGCTTTTGTAATGGGTAAATGTATCAAAATTCAGCTTACCATGATATGACCCCATGCCGCTGCTGCCAACACCTCCGAATGGTATATGACCATTTGCAAAATGCATCATAGTATCATTAATACATCCCCCGCCATATGATGTTTCAGAAATAACCTTATCAATATTACCGTTATTTTTTGTGAAGAGATAAAGTGCAAGGGGCTTCTCCCTTTCATTTATAAATTTTACAGCATCATCAATTGAATCAATGGTAATAACCGGGAGTACGGGACCGAATATCTCCTCCTGCATCACAGGATCATGAGGCGAAATGCCGTCAATAACTGTAGGTTCAATATATCTCCCCCCTGCGTCCGATCTGCCCCCTGTGATAATTTCACCTTTCTGCAGAAACTGCTCAATTCTCTTCCAGTGTTTATCATTTATTATCCGGGCAAAGTCGGGACTCGCCTCAGGATTCTCCCCGTATAATTTTTTAATTGCCCCCCTTATCTCATCAAAAAAAAGCGTTTTTGCTTTTTCCTCTATTAAAAGGTAATCAGGGGCAATACAGGTCTGCCCGCTGTTAAAGAATTTTCCCCAGGCAATCCTCTTTGCAGCAAGGGCCATATCAGCATCTGCCATAACTATACAGGGGCTTTTACCGCCAAGCTCAAGTGTAACCGGGGTAAGGTGCACTGCAGCCTTTTCCATAACCATCCTCCCCACATAGGGGCCGCCGGTAAAAAATATGTAGTCATATTTGAAATCGAGAACAAAATCCTTAACCTCACTCCCCCTTAATACAGTAACCCATTCAGGGGGGAATACCTGTGATAAAATTTTATCCATAATCAGTGCAGTGGCCGGGGTTTCACTTGCACTCTTCAGAAAAACAGTATTCCCCGCTGATAATGCGCCGATTACAGGGACCATTGCAAGATTAAAGGGATAATTCCATGGAGAGATTACAAGAACAGTGCCGTAAGGTTCAGCATAAATTCTCGATTTTCCCGGAAGGTGAGTAATGGGGGTTTTACCCCTTTCCGGTTTAGCCCATTTTTTAAGATGACTTATTATATGCCCCAGTTCAACAAGCACAATCCCTATTTCAGATATATAGGTTTCAAAAGGGGCTTTACCGAAATCTTCTGAAAGGGCTTCGCAGATTTCATCCTCATGATTTTTGATAGATTCTTTCAGCTTTTTTAAATAATTCAGCCTGTTATTTATATCCCTGGTTATTCCAGTTGAAAAAAAAGCCCTCTGATTATCCAGCATCTCTTCAAGATCAGTTCTTTTCCACATAATATTACTCCCTCTGCTTTATTATGCCTAAAATGACTTAATAAGGCAGAAATGTCGCCCGAATTTATAATTCCGGACAAAAAATCCGCTTACAAAATAATTCAAAAAATATTATTAAAAATCAGTGTTAATTCCTTAACTTCTATTTGGAATAAAATCCTCCAATATCCCCGCCGCCAAAGGCGGCGGGGATATTGAAACAGCATTATTTCACTAAAAAATACCTTTAACAGTAATTACTGATTAAAAATATAACCAAAGATTTCCTGCCGGTTATTTTTTTTCATTTTTAACCGGCCTACTTAAACCGGTCATCAGACAATCTGGTCCTGGCATCTTCAGATTTCCCTTCAAACCACCCCTTGCGCACATTATCATGTCTGTCAAAATCGGGGACATAGGGCTTAATATCAAGAACAGGAGAGCCGTCCAGCATATCTACACCGCGGATTTTGAGTATATTTTTATCTACAGAAATAAGCTCAACAAGGGAGAGCCCCAGAGAATTGGGCCTTGCAGGTGACCTTGTGGCAAAAACCCCCCTCTCAACAGTATCAAGAAAGGGGATAACCTTGAGCTTATATTTCTCAACTTTATTAAGATGGAAAATTATATATAAATGAGAAAACCCCTCAAGATCAGCAAGCCCCTCCTGAAATTCAGGGTAAATCTCAATTTGAGCCTCATAATCCCGCCCTGCCATAGGCTGAATGGGCATATTCTCTACAGTTTTAAAAGGGGAATGAATTACCCCCAGCGGTTTTAATACTATTTCCATTTTTTTCTCCTTGAATGCACTATATTTCCCCCCTGTCCCCCGGAGGGGGCACGTGATCATATATTATCACTGCGATAATTTATTTCTATCATTCCTACAAAGATTTCCATAATATTTAATACAAAATATATATCACCAAATTGGATGCTCTCATCTGAATTATACCTTCCAACCAGTTTCATTCTCAGGAATGCCCACAATTTTATTTGATTCCATCATATTGTTTGTTTCGCACATCTTTTGCAAACTCAATAATATAAACGGGTATTATAGCACCTCAATTCATCAACACTTATACAAGTATTCTTTTAACGTGCCCCTTCCGGGGGACAGACTGTGTGAATAATATTTTCCGGGGACGAATTTTTTAGTTGCAAAAGGAGAATAGTTCAGAATAATAGAATCATCTTTAATAATTAAGGACTCTGTTATGTTTATAACTGGAACACCACGATATCAGATGAATCTTTTCGAAGAGAAATTAGATGAATTGGTAAAGCCCGATAGCCCTGTAAGATTTATAGATGCATATGTGGATCAATTGGATTTATCAAAAATGGGATTTAGAATTCCGGGAACAAATGGCGGCAAAGGTAAACCTCCGTATAATCCGTCAATGATGTTGAAGATATACATATATGGTTATCTTAACCACACAAGAAGCAGCCGTAAGTTAGAAGCCGAATGCAACAGAAATATAGAAATGATGTGGTTAACAGAAAGATTGGCTCCTGATTTTAAAACCATAGCAGATTTCAGGAAAGATAACAAAAAAGGTATTAAGAAAATATTCCGAGAATTCTTAAACCTATGCAAGAACTTAGAACTATTATCATTACAATGCGTAGCGATAGACGGTACAAAGGAGAGAGCAAAAAATCATCTGGATAACATATATCGCCGGGAAAGTATTGATGAGGTCGGTGAAAGAATACAGGAACAAATAGACAGATACATGGAGGAACTTGATTCAAATGATAAGTCCGAAGAAGCAGAGTACGAATTTTTATCAAAGAACCTTACAAAAAAGCTGTCAAAATTAAAGAAGCGTCAGGACAAGATAAATATAATCAAACAGGTGTTTAACGAGAATCCAGAACTCAAAGTATATTTTGCGAATGATACTGACAGCAGATACATGAAGGATAATAACCGGATAAATGCTGGATACAATTGTCAGACAGCTGTAGATGAGAAGCACAAGCTGATAATAGCAAATGACGTGACGAATGAAAGCAATGATCTGCATCAGCTTAATAATATGAAAGACAAAGTGTTAGAGCTTAAGAAGGATTTTGAAATTAAAGATACAACAGCAGTTGTTGCAGATGCCGGATATTTTGAAGAAAAAGAAATTGTAAAAGCAGAAGCAGAAGAGAATGAGAAAGAGGATGATGAGGGTAAAAACTTTGAGATATATGTTTCACACCCGAGAGATTCGCAAAATCAGAAGACTAAAGTAAAAGAGAAAAAGGACGAAGTACCGGCTAAGGGATTCAAAAAAGATGATTTTAAATATGACAAAGAAAGAGATATTTTTGAATGTCCCGAGGGTAGTGTGTTAACAAAGCAGGGAAATGGATCTGTAGACAAAAGAACCGGGACTCGCAAGTTTGAATATATCTCCCGGAATTGTAACGGGTGCAGCAAAAGAATATTGTGTACAAAGAGCAAATATGGAAGGTCAGTAAAAGTGACTGAATTTTTTAATGAGATTAATGCATTCAGAGAAAAGTGTAATACAGATATTGGTAAAAAAATACTGGCGAAAAGGAAAGAACTTGTAGAGCATCCTTTCGGCACGATAAAGCATAGTTGGGGTTACAGATATTTCATGCAGAAAGGTAAAGACGCAGTCGCGGCAGAATTTAGTTTCATTGCGTTTACATATAATCTGAGACGGGTGCTGAATATTGTTAAGTTTGACGATTTAATGAATGCCCTAAAGACGAAGTAAGCCATTATATGGGGATAAATATCACTATTTGATTATATTTGATATATTCAAAAAATTTTTTAACAAAAAAAATCCACAATGTGAGATTTCAGACTGTGTAAATAGCAAATTTTATTCATTACTCACACAGTCTGGGACAGGGGGCTGGCTCAGGTTGTTTTGGAATAATGAATAATACTATAATTTTCAAAAATCCTTGAACACACTATATTTTTAGCTGCAGCAAATGGGGTGAGTCAAGAAAAATACTGCATGAGTATATAATTGTTTGTATTTGTATAAATTTGTTAATATTTTCAAATAGAAGTTTATTCATTCAGTAATTGATAAAAAGATATTTACCGGACTGTAAAATTCCGTAAAAAAACAGTTGAAGAATAAAAGAATAACTATAATTAACCTATTATCATAAATATATAAACCGGAAGAATTAATCCGCGGGGACAAAATGAAAAACGAATACATGACCACAAAGGAAGTGGCAGACTATCTTGGAATACATGAAAAACAGGTTTATGCCCTGATTAAGGAAAACAGAATCCCCTGCACACGCCTTACAGGGAAATGGATTTTCCCGAAATTCCTGGTAGACCAGTGGCTTGAGCTTGACGCCCGAAGCAGTGTTGACATGCCTGCAGAAACAGAATCTCCAAAAACAGGTAAGCGCGATTACGTACTTGCAGCAGGGAGCAATGACCCGATACTCGATATTCTACTCAATGACATGCAGAGAATAAATCCGGGAGTAAATATTTTCAGCAGCAGCACAGGGAGCACTGAGGGGATAAAACTTCTCGCCGGAGGCGTTACAGATATGGCATTCTGCCACCTCCTTGACCCTGAAACAGGTGAGTACAACATCCCATTCATTAAATCACATATGCAGGATAAAAAAATCGCGGTAATACACCTTTTCCACAGGGAAATCGGCTTTATAAGCAGCCCTGCCCTTAAAGAGAAGGTAAAGAGCTTCAGTGAAATAAAAGAGAGAAAACTCAAACTCATAAACAGGCAGAAAGGCTCAGGCACAAGGGTGCTTCTCGATTACCACTTTGAAAAAGATGGGATCAAGGGGGATAGTATCGCCGGTTACGAAACTGAGGCATCCACACACTTTGAAGTCTGCCTGGCCCTCCTCTCAGGCGAGGCGGATACAGGGATAGCCACAATCGCAGCAGCAAAGCTCTTCGGTCTCCCCTTTGAAATAATTAAACGGGAAAGCTTCGACATGGTGCTCCTTCACTCCACCTTTTTTGATAAAAGCGTACAGGCTTTTATCAAGGCACTCACTTCCGAGGATTTCAAAAAACGGGTAAGCCCACTGGGTGAGTACGATTTCACAGATTCAGGGAGCATTATTTACTCTTCTACCTGAGATAATCTTCAGAAATAAACTGAACAGCCCCCTGCAGCGGCAGAGTAATCAATAATAAGACAAAACCCCTTCACACAGCCGGACGCAAAGCCCGGCACTGCAGAAATTTAATATAAAAAATCAAAGGCATGCTCTTTTTCCCGCCCCCTGGCTCTTTCTTTGAGCGAAAAAACGTCAATATACTGAAATAATTAACAAATTTCAACTTTTTTGAAAAATACTACAAAATATTACTAAAATTCTTGACTTAATCCCTTTATGACAAAAAATTTCTCTGATCATATAAAAATGGAGAATTGATTATGAAAAAAATCTACGCTTTACTTATAATTGCATTATTTGCATTTGCCGGATGCTTTGATGACGAAGGGTCGGAAGATTCAACAGCTCTAAAAGTGACTGTTAATTATACCGGAACAACTCCAGCATATGGAGACACTCATGCAACTAATGTCGGGACTGCAAAAAACTATGTATATCTTTACGAAGAGCTCGGAGTAAGATCCGACACAAATCCGACAGTTTACTCCGCGTCACTAAACAGTAACAACTCAACCGTCACAATAGATGTTGATCCTGGAGAATACTTTGTAGCAGTATGCTACGATTATCGCCTGGCCAATCAGGAACCGAAGCTCTCCCAGGAAAATCCTTACATTCTCCATATCAGCAGTACTGGCGGAACAACCCCCTATATAGCCGATGCGGAAAAAATTACAATTTCCGAAGGAAATACTAAAACAATTTCTATAACTTTTGATGAAACCTGGCGCATGGGTGCCGGCCAGGCAAATGGGCGGATGTTTATTCCTAAACCCTAAAGTCAGACGATATGAAAAAATTAACCGGATTTATATTAGCATGCGCTCTGGTTTTTTCCCAGCTCGCATGCTTTGACGACAGCGGTTCAGATCTTCCGAAGGGAACCTTAAAGGTTACTGTAAACACATCTGCAGACATTTGGGATTACCCTGAATTAGACAGCGGAACAGATTATGCGGCTTATGCTGGTGATTCAACCTATAAGCTTCAGTATCCTGATGTCGGCGGAACATCAGATACTGAAGGCTCGGAAAAAATTATTGTAAGCGGTGATATCGGGGATAAAATCAATTATGTCTATGTTTACTCCGAGCTTGGTGACGGTTCAAGGGACAAACCGGTGTTGTACAGAGGGATGAACAGCAGCAACGATTCTGAAATTTCAATTAACGGTATTGTTGCAGGCACATATTATGTTGTAGCATTTTACGACTATTCATATGGCGGCAATAGAGAAAATCTTTTAAACAGATACGACCGATACGCCATACACACAGACAGCCCCGCTGGCGGGACAGCAAACAGCACCCCTTATGTGGACAGGGCTGCAACAGTTACAATAAGTGAAAATGACACTGTAGAAATTACACTTGAGATTAAACGTGACTGGGTACTGGGGAAACCGAACCTGGGTGACGGCGGAACAGGGAGAATCTTTTTGAAAGAGGCTGATGGGATTTTGGAGCCTTAACAGTAAGCCCCCTGTCCCCCAAAGGGGGCACGCAACAAGGAACACTTGATTAAGTAGATGAACCATGTATTAAAACGAAATAAACTTCTGAATTGTATTGGAATTCCAGCATTGCGGATTAAAGATGAAGATGTTTTAAATTATATCGAAGTAGTTACAGTAATGACACGAATTAAATTATCAAAAGATGATAAATAATTCGTGCCCCCTTTGGGGGACAGGGGGAAAAGACTTGAAGATATTTGCTTTTCTCCCAAGCATTTCGGTAAGAGCTAATTTTTTATTTTAACAGAGCAGCTCAGGCTGCTCTGTTTATCTCTATACATTATTATCCAAAAAAAAGATGAATATAACAAAATTAAGAATATTAATCACATCTCTCCTCCTCTTTGCAGTATTCCCTTTCACTCTACATGCTGATGATGAAGAGAGCCGACCTGTATTTAATCTGGGGGAAATTACTGTCCGGGAAAGAGTCCCCTCAAATATTGAGGAGAGCACAGGCACAAGCATTATAAAGCGTGAGGATGTTATTCTCCGCTCAGACCGCACCCTGGACGATTCACTTAAAAATATCCCCGGCCTCCAGGTGGGGACCCACAGAAAAGGGCATATGCGTGCCAGCATCAGGGGCTTTGACCAGAAACAGATAACCATCCTTATTGACGGCATTCCTGTAAATGATGTTTATTCAACAGACATCGACATATCAGATATATCAGTCTCCGAAATTGAAGAGATTATCGTAAGCCGCGGAGCAGCCTCAGCTCTCTACGGAACTTCAGGCGGGGTTGGGATAATTAACATAATTACCAGAAAGCCCTCCTTCCCCTATGCAGAAGCACGAACAAGTTATGGAGAGCATAACAGCTTTTCCATAAATGCATCAGCAGGCGCGCCCCTGGGGGATTTTTTCTTTAAAACAGCAGCTGAATACAGCAGAAGCGACGGCTATGCGGTTTCTAAAAAGCTGGATAAAAAGAAAAGGAGAGAATGGTTCGACAAACTTGTCCGCTACGACCTTTACGGCCTTGAATTTGAAGACCTTAACATGCCTGCTGTTAGCAGTTATATCAATGACAGCGGCAGATGGAACCATACAAGGCATAGAAAATACGGTTTTTCCGGAAGAATCGGATACAACATTGATACAAACAATGAAATAGGAATATCAGCAGACTACAGCTTCAAAGAGGCACTTACAAACAGCTACCAGCATAACGCGATAAGTGATTTCAAGAACAATGCCACATCCTGGGGAGATCCCCTTTTTGACATTTCATCCGATCCCATGAACATAAAAAAAGCCGCATTCAGAAACAGGTCCTTTGTGTGGCCCGAAATTCATAATACGTCACTGTCACCCTATATTAATCTGGCATTCAGCAATATAAAAATTAAAGGGGACGCCTTTGTTACATACAAAAAGGCAAAGCAGGAGAAATACGCATCCAACGATCACCACTGGCCCGGCGACACAACCCTTGCAGACACTGCACTTGAACCATTTCTAACCATAAAGGAGTACCTCTCATGGGGCGGCAACCTCTACCCCTCTGTCATAATTTCAGACATAAATACTATTAACTTTGCCCTGCTATACAGGTACGACATATACAATGAAAGCGAACAGGCCCTGTCAGTTGAAAAATCGCCTGCCACAGCTGCCACAATCTTCGGCCTTGACCCTTATCCGGTAAAGCGTCTTGATGCTTCACAGTTCACAGCAGCGGTTGAAAATGAAACAAAACTGGGGAGGATAAATTTTACCCTGGGGGTATCATACGACGCACAGTTTTTTCACAACTTTAAAAACAGGGAAGCCCTTTACCAGTATGATGACGCCTATATAGTTAAGAATAACCCGGGACTGCTCGGCACAAGGGATTCAATCAATCCTGTAGCAGGCCTCACCTTTGACATAATAGAGGAAATTCTTCTTTTCCGCGCTGCAGGGTCAATGAAAACCAGGTTCCCTGACCTGAGCGAATACTCCATGATAGTTGACGACAAAAGGGATAACGCCCTTAAGCCGGAAAAATCGCGCAACTTCAGTACAGGCCTTGAGTTTTCACAGCCTGACAAAAGCAGATCAATCAGAATAGACTATTTCAGAAGCAGTGTAAAGGACCGGATAGAAAAAATTTCCGGAGGGATCGACCCCCCTGTAAACCTGGGAAAAGTAAAATCACAGGGGATAGAAACAATAATAACCGGCGGTTCTAAAAATCTTATCCCCTCTGCTGATCTTCAAATGACATTATCCTACACCTATCTTCACACCAGGAATCATGACAATACCCCTGAGGAGAAGGTAAACAAGGGAAAATACCTTGAATATACACCTGTTCACCAGATCTGCGCTGATATAAGGGCCAGTTTTAAAACAGGAACGACACTGGCTCTATGGGGCTACAGCACAATAAACCAGGTTGCCTATGCCATGAAAGAACGGCCCGCACCCTTCCCTGCAGAAACCCCTTTTTCAACAAAGTACTTTGAACCTGTAAGGCTTCACGATCCTCTAATGGTTAATGCCAAAGTATCTCAAAAGTTTGCTGATAATTTTGAAATCCATATACTATGCAGAAATATCCTGGACGACTACAACGCAGACCCCTTTATTCCCGGGCCCGGGCGTACCTTTTACATTGGGGGATCAATTGAGCTCTAAACCAGAAAGTACAAACAATAAAAAGACCGCCCCCTTTTTGCTCCCCGCTTCTATGCAGAAAGGGGCGCTTATTATATTCCTAGCCGCAGCCCCGATTATCTGTATTTTCATTTCACTCTTTATGGGGCGATATCCCGTTTCTCCCATGGAAACCCTTCGAACCCTTTACATGGGGATCTCTTCAGGGATAGACCAGCCGGGGGGGAATGTGAATATGGATATTGTATGGCAGATACGCCTCCCCAGGGCCATACTCGGGGGGATGGCAGGCGCTGCCCTTGCTGTAAGCGGTACTGCGCTGCAGGGGCTCTTCAGGAACCCTCTTGTCAGTTCCGGAATGCTGGGTGTGAGTGCAGGTGCGGGATTCGGCGCTGCCCTGGGAATTGTCTTTTTCAAAAGCGCGCTTATGATATATGTTCTCGCTTTCGCCTTCGGCCTGGCAGCGGTTTTTTTCAGCTATACCATAGGGAGAATTTACAATTCAGCTCCGGCAATTATGCTGGTACTTGGAGGGGTAATTGTTTCATCAATTTTCTCAGCACTTTTGTCACTGGTAAAATATCTGGCCAACCCCTACGAAGAACTGCCGTCAATCGTATTCTGGCTAATGGGGAGCCTGGCTTCAGCATCCTACAGAGATATAGCCATATCCTCAATCCCTATAATCGCAGGCATTACAGGCCTCTTTATCATGAGATGGAGAATAAATGTCCTTTCCATGGGAGAAAGAGAGGCCTCCTCAATGGGGATCAATGTAAATATTGACCGGATAATTGTGGTATTCTGCGCAACCCTTGCTACTGCCGGGGCGGTAAGTGTCTGCGGAATAATCGGATGGATAGGGCTTGTTGTGCCGCACATGGGCAGAATAATTGCAGGGAGCGACAACAGGATACTTATCCCTGCCAGCATATCCCTGGGCGCCTCTTTCCTTATAATAGTAGATAATATCGGCCGCGCTGTTACAGGAACCGAAATCCCCCTGAGCATAATCACAGCAATTATCGGCGGCCCCTTCTTTGTTTATCTCCTGAAAAAATATAAAGGGGGTAACTGGTAATGAATCATGTGATTGAGATAAAAAACGGCTCTTTCAGTTACAATGACGATCCGGTTTTTGAAGAGATCAGCTTTGCCCTGGGAAGAGGTGAGATACTCTGCCTTTTCGGGCCTAACGGATGCGGCAAAACCACCCTTCTTGACAACATCCTGGGATATCATAAACTTAAAAGCGGATCAATACTTATTCATGGTGAAGATATTTCCACTCTTGGAAAGAGTGAAATCGCCAGAAGAATATCATATGTGCCCCAGGTGCATGATAAATCCTTCCCCTTTAAAGTCATTGATATTGTTGTTATGGGGAGAACACCCCACATAGGCTCCATGTCGTCCCCCTCATCTGAAGATTACAATATTGCAGAAGAGGCGATAAAAGCTGTAGGGATTGAACATTTAAAAAATAGAATTTACACCACATTAAGCGGAGGGGAAACCCAGCTTGTAATTCTTGCCAGGGCCCTGGCCCAGGACACGTCAGTGATAATCATGGATGAGCCCGCATCACACCTTGACTTCAGACATGAACTTATCCTTCTGGAACTGATTGCCGAACTTGTGAAAACAAAAAAAATATCAGTACTCATGTCCACCCACTCCCCCAATCACGCATTCTATTTTGAAAATGCGGGAGTTCCCGCAAAAATTGCCCTTATGCATAATAGAAACATCATGGCATCAGGTTTGCCGGGTGAAATAATATCAGAAAAAAACATGGAACGGATATTCAGCATAACATCTAAAGTTTTTAAAAATAATCTGCCGGGGGAGAACCTGAGTTTTATAATGCCCCTTAAAACAATAAAGAGGTGAGGTCATCACAATGAATAAAGCAGGCAAAATTATAACAGTACTTCTTCTCCTCTCAGCTGCATCCTTCACAAGGAGCGATATTGCTGGAAAAGAAATAATAAAAATAACAGACATGGCCGGCAGAGAGGTTATTATAAAGAAGGACATTAAAACAATCGCCTGCCTCTATGCCTTCACAGGACATGCTGTAACCATGCTGGGGCGAGGTGCGGACATTACCGCTGTAGTGCGGGGACTTAAAAGGGATATCCTGCTTAATGAAATTAATCCGGCCATACAGAAAGCCGCAGTGCCCAATCAGAGCAGCATACTTAACGTTGAAGAGATTGCCCGCATAAGGCCCGATATTATTTTCATGAAAGATAGTATAGCAGATAAAAAATCAGAAACCGATATACTTACAAGACTCGGCATACCCTATATAGTAATATCCTTTGATACTATTGAGGATCAGTTAAAATCGGTACATATTATCGGGAAAGCAATCTGCAGGGAAAAGGAAGCCCTTGATTATATAAACTATTACAGAGACTGCATCAGCAGAGCCGGGAAAATTGTTAAAGATATACCTGAGGATAAAAAGGTAAGGCTCTATCACTCCTTTCTTGAGCCTCTAAAAACAGGGGGTTCTACAGGAATATCAGCCCAGTGGACAGAAATTGCAGGTGTAATCAATGTGGCTGCCCACGGGGAAAACAGAATTACTGATGCAGAACGATTTGTCAATATTGAACAGGTGCTGCTATGGAATCCCCATGTGATTATAGCTAACGAGGATGGAACAGTTGATGCTGTTTTAAAGAACAGGCAGTGGTCATCAGTTAAGGCTGTAAAAGACCGCAGGGTCTACAGAATGCCAAACGGAATCTCAAGGTGGGGCCACCCCGGATCAATAGAAACACCGCTTGCCCTCTTATGGACAGTTAAAACCATCTACCCCGAATACTCACACTCTATTGACATAGAAAAAGAGACGCGCCACTTCTATCAAAAATTCTTCAAATATAATCTTTCACATGAAACCCTGAATAAAATCCTTTATGAAGGGGGGATGCGCAAACCTAAAAGAGGGGGGAAGCTATAATGGATATACTTGTAACAATCGATGACACAGACAACCTCTCTTCAAGGGGGACCGGACACCTGGCGGAAGTCCTGAGAAAAGATATAGAAAAACTTTTCAAAGGAACCACTTCCCGTATAACCAGACACCAGCTTTTTGTCTGCGATGAAATCCCCTATACCTCTCATAACAGCGCCATGTGTTTTAAAGCTTCCATAAACAGCCATGACCTGGAGGCAGTTATAAAATACTGTTCCAGTTTTCTTAAAGTTGAAAGTGCCGAAGGCTCTGACCCCGGGCTCTGTGTTGCGGTAATCAATGAAATAAAAGATAAGGAGAGACTGATCCAATTCGGAATTGATGCAACAGAAACTGTTCTTACAAAGGAAGAGGCATACACCCTGGCAGATGAATCAGGTATCCATCTCTCTGAACATGGCGGTACTGGCGGAGGAGTCATTGGTGCACTTGCAGGTACAGGCTTACGGCTACAAGGCAGCAACGGCAGATTCAAAGGATGGATAGACTTTGCTGACAATGAAAGAAATACTACTGTAGAAATACTCCTTACAAGGGATGAGATCGACTTAATCTCAACAGAAACAGGTTTTATCCCGCTCCATAAGGACTCTGTAATACTGAAAGATAAAGTCAAAACTGTTCTTCTCGATGGCAGATCGGTTCTCCTTGTCAGAAAAGCCGGCAACAGCGATGGTTCACACTGGGAAAACCTGAGCAAAGATGAAATAAAAAAATACTGATTCAGTTAAAAGGGACATGAATATAGAATTATTCAATAGTTTCATCAATTTGAAAATTACTACAAAAAACTACAAATTTTCTTGACTATTTACTTTGATGCAAAAAGTTATATTCAGATCTAAATTATCCGATTAAACAGGAAAACCGATGAAAATTAAAACACTGACCATATTATTTCTTATTCTTCTTTCACTTAACTCAATCCCCCTCACTGCTCAATCCTCAAACAGCGATGCCGGGAGTAAAGAAGCTGTAGAAAACGCACTCGACCAGAGCGCAGGTGTTGAGGAAAACAATGAACCTGTAAGAATTAAACAGAGCCTCTACACCCTATTTAGAAAAGGGGGCCCATTCATGTGGCCCATACTTCTCTTTGCTGCTATTTCAGCAGGCTTTATCATTGAAAGGGGAATTACATTCAGAAGGATGAAAATCCCCGGCAGGGAAGCCATTGACGACCTGGAGAAGAATATTGAAAAAGGAACAGTTTCCTCAGTAGAAACATTCTGCTCATCAGCAGACAATCTGGCAGCATCTGTTTTACTCAATGGGCTGAAGCACAGAAAATCGGGAATCGAAAGGGTTGAAAAATCACTCTCTGTGGCAGGCTCTGCAAAGGTTGCCACAATGGAGAGAGGCTTAAATGTAATATCCGCACTGGGGAACCTCACACCCATGCTCGGCTTTCTGGGAACAGTTTCAGGTATGATATCAGCCTTTGCTGATATTGCAGCAGCTGACCAGGTGAATGCAAAAATCGTTGCAGGGGGCATTGAGGAGGCACTCCTTACAACAGCAGCAGGACTTGTTGTTGCCATCCCCACACTCCTTGCATACAACTTCTTCTGCCACAGGGTTGATATTTTTGTATCAGACACTGAAAGGCTCTCAGGCCTTCTCATTGAGAAAATAATCGAGGAAACAGATGAAAATCCGCAAAAGTAGAAGGGAAAGCGAGAACAGCTCCTGGTCATCCATGTCGGACATAGCTTTTCTCCTTATCATATTTTTTATGATATCATCCGCCTTTATGTTCCGTGAAGGGATAAACCTGGTTCTCCCTGACAGCACAAAAAGCGTAACCATGAAATCATCTGACCTCTTCTTTATTAAACTTAAAAAAGACTCATCCATTGAAGTAGAGAAGAAAAAAATTGAGATAACAATGCTGGAGGAGAGGCTTAAGGAATTTATCAGCATAGTAGAGGATGGAGCTGTAATTATACAGGTTGAGGCTGAAGCTGAATACTCCGGTGTAATTGACATAATCGACTCAGTAAAATCATCAGGCGCGCATAAGCTTTCAATAAAGATGATATGACAGGACTATAATGAAAATCAGCAGAAAAAAAAGAAGAAATTCCGGAGTCCCCTTCTCCACCATGGCAGATATTGCTTTTCTGCTTTTAATATTTTTTATGCTCTCAGCTATTGTTGACATGGAAAAGGAGATCCCGCTGCAGCTCCCTGAATCGGGAATAATGGAATCCCAGGCAGGGGGGGCGCTCAGCATCTGGGTAACCTCAAAGGGGGAGATTTTTTACGACAATAAAAGCGACACCCTGGAAAACCTGGCAGGCTATGCCGGCTACAGAATAGCAGTTAATCCTGAAACAAAGGCACTCATAATTGCAGACAGAAATGTCCACTACAGCAGAATCAACAGTGTAATGGAAACCCTGCGCAGCGCGGAGCTTTACAACATCACACTGGTGAGCAGAAAAAAAGGGGGGGGCTGAAAATGAAACAAACGATTTCCAGAGCTTCAAGATTTATGGCGCTTCGCCCGGTATTTGCATGGTCCTCCCTGAGCTTCACTATTATGCTTGTTATTATTATATCCGTATCATGGACAGAAGACCTCTCCGGGTTCAACAGCTTGAAGGCTGAAGATTTCACCATAATAGACATAAATATCCCTGAACCGGAAAAGATCACAGAGCCCGATATTACAGTAAATGACAACCCAGCCGATGAAGTGTCGGATATACCGCAGGAGGAGAAACCGGATCTTTCTCAATTTGCATCCAGGTTCCCGGTACCCCCGGTTCCCCGATTCAATGCCCTCCCACCCTATCCTGATTCAATGAGAAGCAGAAAAATAGAGGGTGTTGTTGTGATTGAACTGGCAATTGACAATGGAGGTACAGTAGTATACAGCCGCGTAGTTCAGTCCCTGGGGGAGGAATTCGACAAAGCTGTAGTTGCCTGGTCAAAAAGCATCAGATTCAGGCCTGCAAGGGACACCGAAAGGAACCCAATCCCATGCCTTATACATTTACCTGTAAGGTTTAAACTTGATTCCTGAGCAAACAACCCTTTACTACACACCCCCTATGCTATAACCTTAACTATTCCTCCCCCGCATAACAATTAATATGACATTATACTGAAATTAATAAAAAATTCCATACCATGTTGGGACTCTGGTTAAAAAAAGAGCGTTATTTCCCAGAAATACGTTTAAAAAAATATTTGTTTACTTTTATGAAGTTAAAAGTTAAATTATAATCAGATTTAATGCCTTAACTATTATTTTAGATAAAATGCCCTGATATTTCCGTCGCTGAAAGCGGCGGGAATATTAAAAACAGCTTTAATTGTACTAAAAGATATCTTCAGTAGTAATTACTGATTTAGATTAATATCATGAGGAATGATCACCTCCGGAGGGCTCCATGGAAGAAAATCCGAACCTTGAACTCCGCAAATTCGTTGCCCCGGAATTCCTCTTCGGCAGCGGAGCTATTGACATGGTGGACCGCTACATACATAATTTCAGGTCAAAAAAGGTGATGATTGTAACAGACCCCGGAATTATTGAGGCAGGCTGGGCCGGCCGAATTGAAAAACTGCTTAAAGACGCTTCAATCCCCTATGTGCTTTTTCACGATACCACCCCCAACCCCAAGGATTTTGAGGTAATAAATGGCGCAGAAATATACATGGAAGAGGGATGTGACATCATCGTTGCCATTGGAGGGGGGAGCCCCATGGACTGCGCCAAGGGCATAGGGATAGTATGCACAAACGGCAGACACATACTGGAATTTGAAGGTGTTGACGAAGTGCCTGTGCCCGGTCCTCCGCTTATATGCATACCCACAACAGCAGGCACAGCAGCTGACATATCACAGTTTGCAATAATATGCGATACAGAGAGACAGGTAAAAATCGCCATCGTAAGCAAAACTGTTGTCCCTGATGTGGCGCTGATAGACCCTCTTACCACAACCACCATGACGCCCGAACTCACTGCGGAAACAGGGATGGACGCCCTTGTCCACGCCTTTGAAGCCTATGTTTCCAACGCCTCTTCGCCTGTAACAGATCTTAACGCCCTTGAAGCAGTAAGGCTCATCAGTGGCTCTCTTTATGGAGCATGGAAAGAACCACTTAATATAGAATACCGCAGATCCATGATGCTTGGGAGCCTCTTTGCCGGCCTGGCCTTTTCAAATGCCAGTCTGGGTCTTGTTCACGCCATGGCCCATTCTCTTGGAGGCCTGAGAGACCTCCCGCACGGTGAATGCAATGCCCTGCTCCTTGAGGAAGTCATAAACTATAACTTCAGTTCCGCTGCCGGCAGATATACACGTCTTGCCGGAGCATTGGGAGTTTCAGGAAGTGGAGAGATCGTAAAAGAAAACCTGATTAAAACTCTTTCCGAATTCCGTAAGAGTATCGGTATAGATTACAGACTTTCCGACCTGGGCATTACCAGGAAAATAATCCCGGACCTTGCCCGTTTCGCGCTGGCAGACCCCTGCGTAATAACCAACCCCAGGGTGCCTGATGTCAAAGATATTGAAGGTGTTTATGAAAAGGCGCTCTGATACGCCCGAGGAGAGAGAAGCGCTGAGAAATAAAATTATCGGCCTGGGTGAAAGATCCCTCCGTAAAAGCTACTACCCTCAGATGCAGGAAAAAATTGATGAACTGGAGGAATCGCGACAAAAGGCCCTTGAGAATGAAAAAAATTTCCGTACAATTTTTGAAAATGCCGGTGACGGCATTCTTATTGTCAGCCCCTCCACAAGAATAATTATACTGGCAAATAATACATTCTGCCGCATGCTGGGGTACACTGCAGATCAACTCGCGTCAACGAAAATAGACAGGCTCCACCCTCAGGATGAAATAGACTGGATTATTAACCAGTTCAACAGGCTTTTGTCAGGTGAAATAACTATTGCCAGGTCTATCCCCCTTATAAAAAAGGATGGAGGACTTATCTACGCTGACATTACATGCTCCCATATTTCATTCCAGGGAATGAATTCAGTAATAGGGAGCTTCCGCGATGTCACCGGAATACTGGCATCAGAAAAGGAAAAAGCTGAAATTCAAGCCAAGGTACAGCACTCACAAAAAATGGAAGCCCTGGGCACCCTTGCGGGTGGCATATCCCATGATTTCAATAATATACTGGCAGCCATAATAGGACTTACTGAAACATCACTTTTAAAAATGGACGATAAGGATCCCCACAGAGAGACCTTTTCCCGAATTTTTGCTGCAAGCCTTCGGGCCAGGGATATAATAAGACAGCTTTTGAGCATAAGCAGACAGAATGAGACCCAATTCCGCCCCATAGACCCTGTGGAACTGCTTAATGAATACCTGAACCTTCTTAAATCAACAACACCTTCTACAATTGAAATAAAACTCTCTATTAAACCGGGTAAGTATACCATTTCAGGCGATCAGGCTCAAATCCACCAGGTACTGATAAACCTCTGTTCAAACGCTGTTCACTCAATGAAAGAGAATGGCGGGCTGCTTACAATCTCGCTGAGGGATATAGAAATTGATGATATAGCCGCAAAAGCCCATCCCGGACTTAATTCCGGCCATTATCTTTTATTTGAAGTGAGCGATACCGGGGAGGGGATTAAACCTGAAATTCTCGGCCGTATTTTCGAGCCTTTTTTTACCACAAAAAAACCTGGCGAGGGAACCGGGTTCGGCCTTTCAATTGTTCATGGAATTATACGGAACCACGGCGGTGCAGTCGCAGTCTACAGCGAACCGGGGAACGGAACAACATTCCGTATATTTCTCCCGCTCATTGAGCATGCAGGAACAGCAGAAAAAAACCGGAAGGAGGCGATCCCTTCAGGTTCAGGGAATGTACTTCTGGTGGATGACGAGGAGATTATAGCCGATGTCACATCCCAGATTCTGCAGCACCTGGGATATAATGTTTATCCATTCACAGAGAGTTCAAAAGCCCTGGAATTATTCCGTAAAGATCCCTCTCTTTTTGACATTATAATAACAGACATGACCATGCCCGGTCTCACAGGCGTGGAACTGGCAGAAAAAGCTGCAGAAATGAATCCGGCAATACCTGTAATACTCTGCACAGGCTATAACGAAGGTATTGCTTCAGGGAGAGCCTCACTCCCTAATATTAAAGAGGTAGTTATAAAACCGGTTACAGCAGCAGCTCTGGCTAAAAAAATATCCGGAATTCTAAAAAATCCTTGACACAATAATCAACCTGACCACTTAGTCAGTATCAGTAGCAGAAATAAAAAAAAGGAAATAATTATACTGATGAAAGCTTCCGCAGCACAGCTTTTTAACGCAAAATTTTCAGCAGACCTGAAGTCTTCCGGCTTTGGATTTTTTTATTTTTATTTTTACTACAACGGCACTATAATGTGAACATAGTTTTATCATAGAAATAATATACCTGAAAAGCCCTTTGATAAAACTCAAAGGGCTTTTTTTATTACCAGGGGACCAATCTAAATGGAGAAAAGAAATGAAGAATCTCAAACTAGTTCAACTTGAAGACTCAGGCAAAAGGACAAAGATCAGAATAGGGAACACAGTTATCGGGGAGGATTTTGTTGTTATTGCAGGCCCCTGCGGTGTGGAAAGCGAAGAGCAGACACTGAGAACCGCAGAAGCTGTAAAAGCAGGTGGCGGGGACATGATCCGCGGCGGTGCATTTAAACCGAGAACATCCCCCTACGATTTCCAGGGTCTGGGCCTTAAAGGCCTTAAAATTCTGGAAAAGGCGAAACACCTCACAGGACTCCCCATAGTAACTGAAGTAATCGACCCCAGGGATGTTACATGGGTATGCGAATACGCGGATATTCTCCAGATCGGGACAAGAAACATGCAGAACTACTCACTCCTTAAAGAGGTTGGGAAAGCTGATAAGCCTGTAATCCTTAAAAGGGGAATGTACTCCACACTGAGAGAATGGCTTAACTGTGCTGAATATATACTTGCAGAGGGGAACCCCAATGTGATACTATGCGAAAGGGGGATAAGAACCTTTGAAACATACACAAGGAACACCCTGGATTTGAGTATTGTACCGGCCATAAAGGAGCTTACCCACCTTCCGGTTATGGTGGACCCCTCACACGCCACAGGGAAAGTGAGCCTTATAGAAAGCATGAGCCTTGCAGCAGTTGCAGCAGGGGCTGACGGCCTGCTTCTGGAGGTGCACATCAATCCCCTTGAAGCAAAAAGCGACGCGGATCAGCAGCTTACACCGGAGCAGTTTAAAAGTATTATGAACAAAGTAATTAAACTGAAAAACTTTATGGCTGAAAATATTTTTGAAAAAAGTCCGGAGGAGCAGATTGAAAAAAATTGATATAAACCTGGGGAGCAGGATTTCCTCTGTTTATATAGGGGAAACAATCAGGCATATTGAAAAATACGCCCCCCCCTCAAATACAGTAATAATTACTGATACAAACCTGGATTTTCACTATTCAGAGTATTTTGCACCCTACAGAAAAATAGTTATCAGCACAGGTGAAGGGATAAAAAATCTTGCCACTGTGGAAAAGATTGCACTTGAACTTGTAGAGCTTGGAGCAGATAGAAACACCTTTATCCTCGGCGTGGGGGGCGGGATTGTAAGCGACATAGCTGGTTTTGCTGCATCAGTTTACATGCGCGGTCTTAAATTCGGCTTTGTGTCAACATCACTCCTCTCTCAGGTTGATGCCAGCGTAGGGGGGAAAAACGGTGTAAATCTTCAGGGGCTCAAAAATATGCTGGGCCTTTTTAACCAGCCGGAATTTGTAATATGCGATCATGAAATGCTTTCCACACTCCCTGATCATGAATATATAAACGGCATAGCTGAGCTTGCAAAAACCGCATGTCTCGACAAAGAGGGGCTCTTCGAATATGTCTCCGGCAGCCGGGATAAGATCCTTGCCAGGGACAATGACGCCATCCACGAATCTGTACTGAGATGCGTAAAATTCAAAGCTTCAGTTGTTGAGGAGGATGAAAAGGAGAGCGGCATTCGGAGAATCCTCAACCTGGGTCACACTGTGGGGCATGGAATAGAAAAAGTTACAGGGATGGATCACGGCTATGCCATTGCAGCAGGTATGGGCTTCATCTGCGACCTCTCATCAAAGATGGGCCTTATGAGTGAAAATGAGGGGAGAGAGATAAAATCCCTTCTTGAATATTTCAGCCTCCCATCAGGGCTTAAGGGGATTATCAGGGATGATGATATTGATGGACTTATTAGAGCAATAGCAGGGGACAAAAAAAAGGATGGCTCATCAATAAACTTTGTTCTCCTGAGAGGAGCAGGTAATCCTTTAATTAAAGGGATCCCCTTAAATGAAATTGAAAATCTGATTAGAGAAAATATAGTTTCAGGAGCAGCAGAATGATATGTTTAAGCATAGCTGATGTAACAGCAGATGAAGCGGTTAATATTCTTGCAGAGGTTGAACTTGCAGAACTTAGACTGGACAGAATAGATTTTGACAAAAAAGATCTGGGCAGATTGTTTTCAGTAAAGGCCCGGACAATTGTCACATGCAGACGTAATGATAAAATGAATGAAGATGAAAGAAAGAAAATAATAATTGAAGCCATAAAAAATGGCGCATCCATGGTTGATGTTGAAGTAGAAAACAGCGATGAATTTAAAAATGAAATTGTTAAAGCAGCAAAAAAAAATAAATGCACTGTAATAGTCTCCTATCACGATTATGAAAAAACCCCTGTAATGAGGGAGCTGGAGCAGATTATAACCTGGTGCTTTGAAAGCGGCGCGGATGTTGCAAAAATTGCATGCCAAGCCCATAGCCCTGAGGATGCGGCACGTCTCCTTGCCCTTTACAGTTTCGGCAGGCCCCTTATTTCAATCGGCATGGGTGATGCGGGGAAAATTACACGAATTGCCGCCCCCCTCCTTGGAGCGCCATTTACATACGCCTCTGCTGAAGACGCGAAAAAAACAGCCCCGGGGCAGATTGAAGCTGATAAAATTAAAGCAATAATAAAAATGATTAAGGAAGCATAATGACAGAGGGGATTAAATTATTCGGAGTGGCCGGGAACCCTGTGATGCACAGCAAGAGCCCTGCCATCTTTAACGGGCTCTTTAAAGATAGAGGCATCAATGCCCGCTATATAAAGATTGCAGCAAGGTCCCCCCGTGAAATAATTGGATTATTTCACGACCTGGGCTTTTCCGGAATAAATGTTACAGCCCCTTTTAAAAACAGCATGGTGCCGCTAATAAGCAGTTCCAGTGAAGATGTAATTAAAACCGGGAGCCTTAATACTATTGTAAAGGGTGAGCATGGAATTTACTCATTCAACACAGACCATTACGGGGCTACAGAATCCCTGAAAAAATATGCCGGAACCCTGGCAGGTAAAAAAGCCCTTGTTGTGGGAGCGGGAGGCGCAGGAATATCAGCCGCATACGGTCTTGCAAAAGAGGGGGCTCATGCAACAATAATCAACCGCACCATGGATAAAGCTGAAAGAGCGGCAAAGCTCACAGGCTCCGCATTTGACTCAACGAATAATCTGCAGCAGCTTATAGCAGAGGCTCAAATTATTGTAATAACACTCCCCTATGAGGCTGAACCGGTTGATATTTCCGGCATAAGAGCTGGCTCAATACTCCTGGATGCATCATATAAAAATTCACACTACAGGGAAATAGCCGGGGAAATGGGCCTCACATTTATTGACGGTAGAGAATGGCTTATCAACCAGGCCATACCTGCATGTGAACACTTTCTCGGCTTCAGGCCCGAATATTGGGAGATGGAGAAATCACTGAATGGAGCCAATAAAGAAAAGGGTATTATTTCACTTATAGGATTTATGGGGTGCGGTAAAAGTACAGCAGGGAAGCTCCTTGCAGAATCTCTGGGCTATGAATTTATAGACAGTGACGCGGAAATTGAAAAAAGTATCGGCATGCCTGTTGAAAGAATCTTTTCTGAATGCGGCGAATCCGCCTTCCGGGAACTGGAGAAAAAAATTCTCCTTTCACTTAAAGGGAGAAAAAATCTGGTCCTTTCCTGCGGAGGGGGAGCAGTAATTGATAATGAAAACAGGGAATTTCTGAAATACAGCACTGCCTGTTTCTGGCTCTACAGCAGCCTGGAAACTTCAATTGAAAGAATAAATGACAGGTCCAGGCCCCTTCTTAATACCGGCAATCCCCTTGCCGCAGCAAGGGAACTCTTCAGCAAAAGAAGAGACCTCTATGCAGATGCCTCTGATGTACTGGTATCATCTGACATGGAACCTGAAAAAATTATGGAGCTTATTCATGAAGAGATACGTCTATCCCTCTGAAATAAGGGGTACAATAAAAGCACCAGCCTCAAAAAGTGAAATGCAGAGAGGAGCCGCAGCTGCCCTCCTTGCAGAGGGGGATTCCCTGTTGATAAATCCATCATACTGCAGCGATTCTATTGCAGCCCTTAAAATAATAGAAGCAATGGGTGCAAAGGTGAAACGTTCCTCTGATCTGGTAATTATTACAGGGGGGATGGATATAAAAGAGGGGAACCTCAACTGCGGAGAGTCGGGACTTGGAATACGCATGTTCACCCCTGTTGCAGCACTTGCAGGGAAACCGGTGACCCTCAGTGGAGAGGGAACCCTGCTTAAGCGCCCCGTCTCTTTGATCGAAAAGGAACTGGCAGATCTTGGTGCTGCAGTAACTTCAAATAATGGTTATGCGCCAATTAAAATAACATCCGCATTAAGGGGGGGCAAAACAGAAATTGACGGGAGCATAAGCTCCCAGGCTCTTACAGGCCTTCTCATGGCTCTCCCTGCTGCAGCAGATGACAGCGTAATTAAAGTAAATAATCTTACAAGCAGACGCTACATAGATATGACTATAAAGATTCTCAAGGCCTTCTCGATTGAGGTGGAAAACATTGATTACAGGGAATTCCGAATCAGGGGGGGGCAGAAATATAAACCTGCAGCAATAGAAATCGAAGGGGACTGGAGCGGAGCTGCATTTCTCCTCTGCGCGGGCGCCATTGGCGGTAATATAAAAGTTTCCGGTCTTAGCACAGAATCCCTTCAGCCCGACATGGCTGTGATTGAGGCGCTTAAATCTGCCGGGGCTGATTTAATAATAAAGGGGGATTCAGTTGAAGTAAAAAAACGCCCCCTTAAAGGGTTTACCTTTGACGCTTCCCAGTACCCCGACCTCTTCCCCCCCCTTGCGGCCCTTGCCCTCTACTGCAGCGGTGCAACAGAGATAAAAGGGGTGCACAGACTTAAGCATAAGGAGACAGACAGATCTGTTACTATTAAGGAGGAACTGGCAGCAATAGGCGGGGACATCCGAATAGAAGGGGATTCAATGATTATTAAAAAATCTCCTCTTCATGGCGGGGAGACCAGCTCCAGGGGGGATCACAGAATAGCAATGGCATGCGCAATCGCGGCCCTTGGTGCATCAGGGGCTGTTTCCATAGAGGATGCTGAAGCGGTAAACAAGTCATACCCGCTCTTTTTCGATGATATCATGAAAGCAGGAGTAAAAACAGAATGAACAGTTTCGGGACTATTTTCAGACTATCTATTTTCGGGGAATCCCACGGCAGCGGCGTAGGGATTACAATTGACGGTGTGCCGCCGGGGATTGAATTTTCAGCAGATGACATGGAGCCTGACCTGGCAAGAAGAAGATCGGGCGCCAGAGGGACAACACCGCGCCAGGAGAGCGACATCCCTGAAATTTTAAGCGGTGTCTACAAGGGCCGCACAACAGGAGCGCCCCTGACTCTCCTTTTCCGGAACAGCAATACCAGATCAGGGGACTATGACAAATTCAGGGAGATACCAAGGCCGGGGCACGCGGATTTTACATCCATGATAAAATATAAGGGATACACCGATCCAAGAGGGGGCGGACATTTCTCGGGCCGGATTACACTGGGGATTGTGGCAGCAGGTGCTCTGGCTAAAAAAATACTCCCCTCAGTAAAAATCTCCTCCCGAATTATTGAAATCGGCGGTGAAAAGGATTACGCAGGTGTTATTGAAAAGATGATAGAGGAGAAGGATTCTGCCGGAGGTATAGTGGAAGTTACAGCAGCTGGAATACCGGCCGGCCTGGGTGAACCTTTTTTTAATTCAATGGAATCATGTTTAAGCCGCCTTGTCTTTTCTATCCCCGCTGTTCGGGGTATAGAATTCGGCGCAGGATTTGAGTCTGCCCGCATGAAAGGGAGCCGGTGCAACGACCCCATAATTTCAACAGACGGGAAAACTTCCTCAAATAACGCCGGGGGTATTAATGGCGGCATAACAAACGGCAATGACCTGGTTTTCCGTGTGGCCGTAAAGCCCACGTCGAGTATAGGTAAAGCGCAGGAAACAGTAAATCTTAAAAGCGGTGTTGTGGAAAAACTTGAAGTTGAGGGGCGCCACGATGTATGCATTACTCTCCGCACACCTGTAATATTTGAAGCATGCGCTGCAATAGCTACAGCAGATCTCTATTTAGTAAACAAAACCTATAATTAAAATATACGGAGCATAATAATGAAACTGAATGAAATAAGAAACAACATTGACCTCATCGACTCCAGAATACTCAAGCTGCTTAATGACCGCATGGAGCAGGCTCTTCTGGCAAAAAAATTCAAAAACCAGATCGAAGACCTGGAAAGGGAGAAGGACCTTCTGGAAAGACTCAAGCATAATCCCAATGCCCTTATAGATTCGGAATTTACTGAATCCCTTTACAAAACAATATTCTCATTCAGCAAAAAACTCCAGGTCAGGGACTGCGTTGTTACAGGATTCCAGGGAGAACATGGGGCATACAGTGAAGAAGCGGCAAGGCAGTGGAATAAAGATTTTGTAACAATTCCATGCACAACCTTTAACGAGGTTTTTGAAGGGGTTAATTCCGGCATGTTCGACTACGGAGTTGTTCCTGTTGAAAACACCCTGGGCGGAATTGTGGGACCTGTAAATGAACTCCTCATAAATACAGACCTTAAAATAATCGGAGCCATAGACCTGCCGGTCCACCATTCACTCCTGATGCTCCCCGGCACAGATCACAGGGAGATACGGGAGGTCTATTCCCACTCGCAGGCACTGGCCCAGTGCAGACGCTTTTTATCCAGAAATAACCTCACCCTTGTACCCTTTTACGATACAGCAGGCGCTGCAAGAATGCTTGCTGAAAAGCAGCCCAGGGGTGCAGCATGTATAGCAAGCAGACTGGCAGCGCGGCTTTATAACCTTGAAATACTCAAGGAAAACATTGAAGATTCAAATATAAACAGGACAAGATTCCTGGTGCTTTCAAAACAGGAAAATCCCGAGGACGGAACCAAGTGCTCCATTACTTTTACCACAGAGCATAAATCGGGGACCCTCTTCGGTATACTTGAACTCTTTGCAAAAGCAGGGATAAATCTTACACGGATTGAGTCAATCCCAAATGAGCCGGGGAACTACTCTTTCTTTCTCGATTTTGACGGATCAATAAAAGATTCAGGAATTACGGCAACACTGGAAAAAGCGGAAAAGCAGACATCGGGATTAAAAGTTCTGGGATGCTACAATGAAAAAATAGTTGAGAATCAGGAATAAATAAAGGAGATCATTAAAATGAAGATATTTATTATAGGAGCCGGCAAAATGGGATGCTGGCTCACAGAAGAATTATGCCACGACCACGAACTGGCGGTCTTTGACACAGATCCCAGAAAAATGAAATTTTTTATCAATGTTCAAAGATGCCTTAAAATTGAAGAGATAAAGGAATTTAAACCTGACCTGGTAATCAACTGTGTGAGCCTGGAAAAAACGGAGGAGGTATTCAACACCATTATCCCTCTTATCCCGGAAAACTGCATTATTTCCGATATTGCTTCAGTAAAAAACGGGCTCTTTAAATATTACAAAGACTCCGGGCTCAGGTATGTCTCAACTCACCCCATGTTCGGACCCACCTTCGGAAATGTAAGGGACCTGAGCAATGAGAATGCCATTATCATTACAGAGTCTGATGAAGAGGGGAAAACTTTTTTCCGCCAGCTCTTTGAGCGGCTGAAGCTTAATATTTACGATTACACCTTTGATGAGCATGACCAGATTACAGCCTATTCCCTTTCAACACCATTTGCCTCATCACTTGTCTTTGCAGCATGCATGAAAAAAATTGACGCCCCTGGAACAACTTTCCGGAAGCACATGGAGATAACAAGGGGACTCCTCTCGGAAGACGACTACCTGGTTTCAGAAATTCTCTTCAACCCCTACACCCTTAAGCAGATTGAAAGCATAAATCAGCAGCTTTCATATCTTACTCATATTATTAAAGACAGGGATTATGATGAGATGAATAAATTTCTGGAGAAACTGAGAAGTAATATCAAATAGCAGACTTAAAAACTGAAAGAGGGTACTATCTCTAAAAAGTACTTTTTGTCATACCGGCTGCAGCGAAGCGAAATGCCGGTATCTCATAGAACTGATTCAGTCATGAGATTCCGGTATTTGCATAAAAGGCAACTGCAAAACCGGAATGACAAATAAAGAAAACTTTTGAGATAGCCCCTTTCTATAATTATTATTAATAATTTATTCCACAACAAAAGATGATATATTTGAATTATAAAGAGTATTTTTCACCCTTTCCGCCTCATGTCTGCTTCTAAGCCCTTCAACACGGACCTTGTAGAAATCACCATCCTGTATAACCCTTACAGGCGTATTTGTCATACTCTGTATCTGATCTCTCAGATTCTCAGCATTGCGCCTTGAATAGAAAGCGCCAGCCTGAAGCTTAACATCTGATGATGACACAGCAGAACTGTCATACCTGGGAGCGGAATCGTACCTGCTCACATTAACAGGTAATCCCCTGTCTGAAACCGGCTCGACAAAACTGCTCCCTGCGCCGCTCTGTGCTGTACGGTTATCACCCATATGAATTACATTAATCCCCACACTCGCTTCACCGGCTCTAACCATATCAAGAGCGCGAGCCGCCTCAAATGAAACATCAATAATTCTGTTACCCCTGTATGGGCCCCGGTCATTTATTTTAAGCCTTACGCTTCTTCCATTCTCAAGATTCCTTACCTCAACAATTGACCCGAAGGGGAGTGTCTTGTGAGCTGCTGTAAGCTGATTCATATCGAATTTTTCACCTGAAGCGGTGGTTTTGCCATGAAATTCCCTGCCGTACCATGAAGCGGGCCCCTGCTGAAAAAAGCGGTCTTCACGGAATTCGCTTCCCGCCCCGCCGGAATTCCTCACATTAACTGTTCTGAAATCCTGATTCTCCCTGGCCGGAATCTGCTGAAAATCATTACGGGCAGGTGCATCGGAATAGCTGTCACTGCTTACCCTGCTGTCACGGTCATTATAGCTGTTTCTGTCATTCCTGACATCACTGCTGTTATTATTGCGGTTATTATTCCCGTATCTCTGGTCATCAGAGCCGCTCTGAACCCTGTTATATGGAGGTATCTGGTCATCTCTGCTCCCCCCCCTTGCATCAAAAGTTTCAAAACTTTCAGTCTGGAAACTCCCTTTATAGTCATTACCCCTGGTCTGAGCTTTTCCGGGTGTGCACCCTGCAAGAAACATTACTATAGCTACTCCGGCAACAGGAATAATCATATTTTTCCGGAAACTTTTCATCTTATACCTCCAACATATAAACACCTGTTAATTATATCGGCGCTACCCCTGTCAGTCTTAATTCTTATTTTTTTTATGTCGCAAAAATCCTTGACCTGCCGCCCTATTAATAATGATTATAGTTCAACAGCTATTATTGTATTCAAAGAGATACCAGAGACCAGAGGGTAAAATGAAAATTGTATCAAATAAACCCACCATTACCAGAAAAGAGCTGGAAGGGGTGCTTGACTGCCTTATCCATGACGAAATAAATACAGGAAGCTCAGTAAAGACCTTTGAATCAGCATTCTGCGATATTACAGGGTTTAAATACCCCCTTGCGGTAAATTCCCTCACATCTGCCTATATCCTCATATTCAAATCTCTGGAAATTACAGCTGATGATGAAGTAATAATACCTTCAATAATGAATCAGTCCCCCTTAAGCGCCATGCATATTACAGGGGGGAAGCCTGTAATAATCGACACAGATTCAAACTCAATTTTCCCTTCAGCTGAACAGATAAAAAGCAGTATAACTGAGAAAACCAAAGCCATAATAATATGTGATACATTCGGCTACCACTTTGACAAAAGCATACTTGAGGATATAAATATTCCGGTAATTGCGGATATATCATGCTCAATTGGAACAGAATACAACGAATCCCATGCAGGATCATACGGAACATTTGCAGTTGCCTCATTTGCCCCGTCAATGGCAATAACCACAGGGAATGGAGGAATAGTTTTAACAAATAATTCCAGATACTTTTCCGCCATGAGGGAACTGCGGGGTTACAAAGAGGAAACAATCAATTACGACTTCACACTTACAGATATTCAGGCAGCAATGGGGATATCGCAGCTTATAAAGCTTAAAGATTTTCTAAAGAGAAGAAGGGAAATCGCAAACAAGTTCCATGAATCGATACGCCTCACATCTCATAAAACACTCCTCCCCTTCAGCCCCGATTACGGATATCAGACTTTCCCGGTAATATTCGATGCTCCAGCAGATAGGGTTGAAAAATACTGGAGAAAAAGCGGAATTGAGATTGTCAAAGCCGCACCTGCGCCGCTTCACCTTCTCCTTGACTATAAAGGTTTTGATTATCCCAATAGCGACCGTATTGCAAAAAAACTATACTCTATCCCCCTCTACCCCACACTCACAAAGATGGAGATAGAAAAAATATCAAAAACACTGGCATCATTTATATAAATGGTAACGCTTGAAGGTTTTCTGTTACTAATATATATACTATTAAAACAAAGAGGACAAAATGTACGTACTTACAGTAGAAGACACTTTTGCATCTGCTCACCAGCTTAGAGGATATAAGGGGAAGTGCGAAAATATACATGGCCACAACTGGAAGGTTGTGCTGAGCGTTAAAGGACGGGAACTTAATGATATCGGCCTTTTAATCGACTTTAATGATCTCAAAACCATATTGAAAAAGATAACAGGATTTCTTGATCATAAAAACATAAACGAAATCCCCCCTTTTGACATACTTAACCCCAGTTCAGAGCTTATTGCAGAATTTATCTGCAATGAAACATCAAAGGAACTGAAAAAATTCAACAGCGATATTGAGGTAGAATCAGTAACAGTATGGGAGTCAGGCACATCAAGATGTACCTACTACCCTGAATAATTATTTTAGGCTTATTCCGGAATGTTGTGATGAAAGTAATACTTTCAAATCATTCTCCCCCTGTCCCCCAAAGGGGGCACGAGTTTTTTAATATCACTCTGATAATTTTATTTTCTGATCCCGTCATATTGTTCCGCAAATATTTTGGATGCTCTACACTATAAACGGGTGTTTAATACTGTGATTCATTTACTTACTCAAGTGTTCCTTTTACGTGCCCCCTCCAGGGACAGGAGGGCCATCCCTGAATAATTATTTTTTCACAAGCAGGAGTTCCTTTATTTTATCCTTCAATTCATCAAGATTGGATGACTTTGTAAGATATGCATCTGCTGTCCATGTCATGAAATTACTTTTATAATTTGAGTAGGCCGTGTAAATAATAACCGGTATCTTTTTATTCATGGATATAACCTTGCCCAGGGCCTCAATACCGTCCATTTCAGGCATACGTATATCCATGATGACAAGATCAAAAGGCTCCTTTTTGACAAGATCTACAGCAGCCTTGCCGTTTTCAGCCCTTAAAATCTCATACCCCTCCTCTTCAAGCTCTTCAGCATAAAGCTCGCGAAGGCTGTCTTCATCCTCTACAATTAACAATCTGGGCATACACTATCCTCCTTCACTTTTCTCCGGCCTAAATGAGATCTATTAAAAATCAGAACCTGTCTTTAAAATCAGTATCTATTCCTAAACTTATTATTGTTAAAAAATTATCTATTATCCCCGCCGCCAAAAAGGGCGGGGATATAAAATTATCCATTTTTACACTAAAATATATTTTTAAAAATTAACATCGCTTTATAATATATAATATAATAACTGCAAAAAACTTTTCCATAAAATTTCAGTAATAATTCCCGATATTTTATATAATACCAAATATTCTATTCACACCGCCGCCGCAGGCGGCGGTGTGATATAATCTGTAATATTAAACAATAAATACATTTTAAAAAATATCTTTAAAAACTTTCACAATCCTCTACTGTTCAATCCTCTGTTCCTGATGAGGGAGTGGAAGCCTTATAACAAATTCACACCCCCCTGCCTCTCTATTATAGACCCTTATTTTACCTTTATGATCCTTAATGATTTTTTTTACATTAGCAAGGCCAAGCCCTATACCGGTAATTTTTGTGGTAAAAAAAGGCTCAAAAACAATATTGGGATCCTCCTCTTTAATGCCCGATCCAGTATCACGGATATAAATATAAACATACTCATCATCATTTTCCGTAACAAGATTAATCTCCCCCCCTTCAGGGGTTGCGTCAAGAGCATTCTGAACCAGATTCAGAAGCACCTGCTTCATCTGGTTAAAGTCAGACTTGACAAGAGGGAGATCTTTTTTAAGAATCAGGCTCACTGAAATCTTTTTTTCAAAAATATAATTTTTGAAAAGAGTGTATGTATCATTAATAATACTGTTAATATCATTAAATTCTTTTATATACTTTGAAGGACGAGTAAAATCCATAACATTGGAAAGGATCTTTTCCAGCCTTTCAGATTCCCGCTGGATTATTTCCGCAGAAGTTACAATTTTCTCCTCATCGGGGAGATCCTGCTTTAAAAGCCTTAAAATTCTTTTAGCATAACCCCCCATCGTTACAAGGGGATTGCGGATTTCATGGGCTATATGCGCAGCGATTCTCCCCACTGCAGCCATCTTTTCAGATTCAATTATAGCCTCCTGCCGCTCCTCAAGTTTTTTCATCTCCCCCTTAAGTTCAATAAGATTAAAATAACTCTCAATAAGGAAAGCTGCCTGAATGGAAAATATTGATAAAAGGTCAATACTCTGTGGGGAAATACCAGTCATATTATACTTGTTATCAGCAACAATTACACCAATTACTTTTTTAAAGGAGATAAGCGGCATTATGAGAAATTCGTCCACCTCCATAAAACCCCTTACAGAGTCATCAATCCTGTTATCCTCAAAGGCATTTTTAACATGGATCCTGGATTGATCTTTTACTGAGGCGCAGAAAATATTATCATCACTGAGCTTCACATTATAGCCCAGGACTTTTTCCAGGAGGCTGCTCCTTTTAATCTCAAGGGGGTACTGAAAGGAATAATCTAACTCAGCAGTGGAAAGGGAATTCCATACCTCAATAGCCTCTTCAAATGAATCTGGCCCCACAGCCATTTTCCCTTTAAGACGGTCATTCTCCACAAGGAAGAGCATTGCCCTGTTAAAACCGAGACCGGAACCGGAGGTGACGCCAAAAAGAATATTATAAAGCACCCTCTCCGACTCAATCCCGTCCCCCATTGATTCAGAAATATGGCTCAAAATCGAGGCATGATAATCAGTACTGAATCTTTCAGTAATATCATCTATAATAATTACCACCTGATCCTCACCATTAACAAGCATGCCGGATATTTTAATATCGGAAATTATTGACTTTCTCCCCATTGACATGAGGTGTACATTTTTCAGAACAATCGAATCGCCGCTCCCCTCTTTAATAACATGATTTACGCCGATTTTAATGCGGGTGTTTACAAAATAGAATATACTGTCAAGGCCCTTCCCTGAGACACTTTCAGGCTCAACATTAAATTTTTTACAGAAACCCTCATTAACATATATAATTTTTTCCGATTTATCTATCACAATAAAAATTGAATTTATTGAAAGAATAATCTGGCTGTATATCTCATGGAATTTTTTCAGTTCATCACTCTGGGAGGAGACAATAGATTCAAACTGTTTCCCCACAAGGAGAAGCTCCTTGAGGAGCCCTGAAGTGCTCTCCTCCTGCATGTCAGTGTCGCTTATTAAAAACTTCCCTTTTTTAAATTCGTTTATTACCTGCTTAAGGCTTCTCAGGTTAGACCATAGAAAAAAACCTAACCTGTAATAGTAGAAATAAACCCTTACAAAAAAATACACAAGCATCCCCGCAATAAGGATTATCAGGGTCAATGGAGAGATATCCTCCATTAGAGACAAAAGGGTGATAACAAAAGCCGCAAATATAAAATGAGGGAGAAAAAGCTTAAAAAGCCATAGCATATAAATTTTATTACCGCGAAAATTTGCCAGCTCTTTCCTTATTTCATTTAACTTTTTTGCCATAATTTTTATTGCTTTATTGCCCTATCCTGAATATTTAAGTGAAAAGTAAATCCCTGCGAATCCTTTCCCCCGACATTCCAGATTCCCGGGGTACAACATAAATCCGGAGAAACTTCTTGCCCTACGTGAACACTCATCCGCTTTGCCCCCTGTCCCCCAAAGGGGGCACGTGTTTATTAATTATCAACCTGATAATTAATTTTCTATCATTTCTATAACTATTTCAATATTATTTAATACATCTGCATCTTTAATCCGCAATATTTGAATTCCAAGACTCAGAAGAAATTCATCTACTCACTCAAGTTTTCTTATTACGTGCCCCCTTCAGGGCGCCCTGAGCAAAGCGAAGAAGTACCCCTGGGGTAGACAGGGGGCTAACAACCTTAAACGCTCTTTCATAACCATTATTGCTTTATTTAATTTGACTTCACCCCTTTATATAATTATTACTGTAAAAAATTTATTAATCAAGCAAATAAAATAAATTCCGGCATAGAGCATTTTAATTATATAGCTATGTCATTCCGCCCAAAGTGCCGGAATCTCATTGGAAAATCCGGGAGTTATGAGATTCCCGCATGCGCGGGAATGACAGAATCTGAAAATCTGAATTACTACCATCTATACAAAAGGATTTAAAATGAAGATAGTACTTGCAACAGGTAATAAAAACAAAATACGCGAAATTAAAGAAAAATTTTCAGCCCTGGGCACACTGGAGATTTCATCCCTTGAGGAATTAAGCAATATCCCCCATATTGAGGAGAATGCCTCCACCTTCAAAGGGAACGCGCTTATAAAAGCATCAGCCATATGCTCCTTAACAGGCTCCCCTGCAATGGCTGATGATTCAGGTATTGTAATTGATGCCCTCAATGGTGAACCGGGAATATATTCAGCCAGGTACGGCAGCATCGGTTTTTCAGATTCAGAAAGGAACAGCCTGGTGCTATCGAAACTGGAAGGTGTCCCTGATAATAAAAGGAGCGCCCGCTTTGTCTGCGCAATCGCACTGGTTCTCCCCAATGGGGAGGAGTACACAACCGAAGGTGTATGTGAGGGGATAATCAGCCGGGAACCTGCAGGTGAAAAGGGATTCGGCTACGACCCGATTTTTTATATACCGGATGCAGGAAGAACAATGGCCCAGCTGAGCCCTGAAGAGAAGAACAGCATAAGCCACAGGGGGAAGGCGCTTGAAAAAATATATGAAGTACTTAAAGACCTGACAGGGGAAGGTTTATGACTGAAAAAATATCGGCAAAAAAGGCAGCCTCTATTATAGAAAAACTGGAGCAGATATACGGCCTCCCCGAACCTGACCTGAATTTCAAAAATCTCTACCAGCTTACAATCGCTGTAGTGCTGTCAGCACAGACAACAGACAAGCAGGTAAACATTGCCACAGTTAAGCTTTTTGAAGAATATAAGGATTTCAAATCACTTGCTGCAGCTGAAACCAGCCATGTGGAAGCTTTAATAAAAAGTACCGGATTCTACCATACCAAATCAAAAAACATCGTCGCCCTGTCAAAAATTATTACAGAAAAATATAAGGGGAACCCCCCCGCAGACCATAATGAGCTCACCTCCCTCCCGGGTGTGGGGAGAAAAACAGCTAATGTTATTCTCTCAATAGGATTCGGGATTCCCGCACTTGCAGTGGATACACATGTTTCACGACTGGCGCAGCGGCTCGGCTTCAGCAGCAGCGATAAACCTGATACCATTGAAAAGGATATCTGCTCCCTCCTCCCCCCGGAAGCATGGACAAAAACCCATCTCCTCCTTATAAAGCATGGCAGAATACTCTGTAAGGCACGTAATCCTCTATGCCCGGAGTGTGAATTAAAAAAAATGTGCGTCTATTTCAGCGGAAAGCCCTGCCGGTCATCCTGACATAATGTTCCCTGAACGCGGCAACCACTTCAAGATCATAAATATTTTTGTTTAGTTCCAGTGCAGGATCAATTCCTGTAATCCCTGTAAGAGCCACATAGGCTCTCCTGGAAATACTGCTGTCAGTAATAGTAAGAAGATTTACCAGGAATTTAACAGCACCATAACTGTCAGTATATTCCAGTGTATCAATTATCCAGATCTTCATCTCCTTATTACCGGATTCATACATGTCAAAAAAAAGCGGTTCATGCCCCGGGAAATACCTGGCAAAATATCTTTTAAAATGATCCGATGCTAAAAAGGGACCGGGACTGATAACAGACTGATTAAGAGCATATGAATAAAGAATAGCGAAATCAATAACAACCTCCCTGTCAATAATGTAGTCAAAAATAAAATTTGCAACACCGATATTTGATTGAAGAATAATCTCTCCCCACTGCTCCGGGGTGTAGACAATATCCCGTTCATATCTCTTTGAATAACTGATAAAATCGAGGATCCTCCCCCTGCCATGTTTTGTTAATATTATCTCTTCCAGCTCATCCAATGGATATTTAACCCCTGTCTTCAGGAGCATACGGGCGGAAGAGGTGTATAAATAACCTGTCTTGTCAGCTGTTTTAAAAATAATAAAATTTACAGCCGCAACTGAAGAGAAAATTATGAAACCGGAAATTACAGCTGCAGCAATATTTATATATAATTTTTTACCGGCATAAAGAAAATCGTAGGATAGAACAAACATGAACACAATATATTTAACAAGTTTAACCCCACCTATGCCGTAGCCCGGATCAAAGGCTGCGGAAAGAGATTTATCGAGTATAAAAAATGAAACTGAATAGAAAATAAAAAGGGGTATTGCTATTTTAGGCCGCAGGTTCTGCTTCAGAACAAGCAGAAGAATAAGGGCATAAAAATATGTATTTGAATACCTGCCGTCCATAATCCGCATCACAGGATCAGCAGGCCAGGACGACCTGTCTATTGTGCTTACTATTGTAAATGCGGCGGTCATAAGGAATATTAAAAGAAAGGGGAAAATTCTAAGTACAAAGAAGAGATAAAGATCACCCTTCCATTTATGCTTCCTCTTATACTCCTCCATGTGCTGCTGCTGATCAATCTGGGAAAAGATATATATTACATAAAAGGAAAGAACCATAATATAGACCCTTACTATAATTGAGACCCCGCCCCAGTCATAGTTTATATTAAAAACTCCATTAACAAAAAGAAGGGCCAGTAGTATATACAAAAAGGTCGATATGCGCTTCATATTTTCTGCAATAATTCTCATGTAAGTTCACCCTTATTTATTCTGCCGGAGCCGGAATAATCCCGCTCCCCTGCTCATCAGTATTTCTATCACCCCTCATCAGGATGTCCAGATTTTTTAGCAAATACTTCAAAAAACTGATTGGAACTTACCCGCTATATTATCCCGCCTAATGCGGACTTAAAGATACTTTACAAATATATTATCCCCTGATTTAATGTTTAAAAAATTTATAAACCCCCTCCGGGGGTGGCTGATATTAATTCTATTTTCACAATAATTAATATCAGCCGGGGGCCGGGACAGGATAGATTCCCTGATTCTGCAGATTTATTTAAAAAAAGGTAATCGATAAATGAGATTTAATGATCCCCAGTACGCGGAATTTTACAACAGAAGGCAGATAGATTCAGGATACCCCGGGCGGCTCCTTGACATAGTAATGGAAAACCTCTCCGGTTCTTCAACAGTTCTGGACATAGGATCGGGCACCGGATTTTTCGCAATCCCACTTGCTGAAAAGGGTATCAGGGTAACTGCTCTGGAGCCCTCAAGGGATATGACCGGCCGCATGGAGGAGCGATGCCCTGAAGAAGCAAGGGGATTCATTACAATTGCAAACCTCAACTGGGAGGAGTGGAGCGGTACTGTACACGACAGCGCCATATGCATCCATTCACTCTACCCTATGGCAGACCCTGCAGCAGCGCTGGATAAAATGCTGCAATACTCCGGGAAAAGAATTGTAATAATAAGGGATTCAGCGGGGATGAAAACATTAAGCGGCATAGTAAGAGAAAAACTGAAACTGAATCACAACAGGGACCTTAACACTACTGTTAAAGATCTCCTTACAAACCGGGGCCTCCCCTATTCAACAGTTAACATTAAAGAGACAAGGGAATATTTAATTAAAGACCCGGCTATTGAAACAGAATCGCTACTCTACCAGTTAAGACTGGGGAAGGATTACTTCCATTCAGTTTTAAGTATAGTCAAGGAAGAATCAGAGGAGCATGAAGCAGGAATAATATTTCACCCGGTTTTCAGCGATAATGTGTGGATATTCTGAAGCTTTTTTATTTATTGACTAAAAGCAGGGTCTTTAATATCTTAATTACAATGATTATCCGGAGGAGTTGCTCATGGGAATCCCTGTAATTAATATTTCCGAACTGACCGAAAGACTGGACAATGATTTTGAACTTTTCACAGAACTCACTGAGTTATTTTTTGATGACTCAGCCGCGCTGATGGTTAAAATTAAAAACTCAATAGACAACAAAGACCACGAATCTCTAAGAAAAGCTGCCCACACCCTGAAAGGTGCTGTGGCAAATTTCGCAGCTCCCGGCGCTTACGAGGCTGCCTCAGTACTGGAGATGACCGGCAGGAATATGGAACTCACAGGTGTAGAGGAGCAGTACAATACTCTCAAATCTGAAATCGATTCAGTTGTTGCTGAAATGAAAAAAATGAATGCAAGCGGCTCATTTTAATTATACACCTGGAGCCTTCAATGCCTTTTAATGATGAAATCTGCACCTTTGCAATCAAAATCTGCCGTGAAGCAGGCCTCCTCCTCTTAAGCGGATTCAGATCCAGGACAACAGAAATATCCTACAAAAGCCGAACAGACCTTGTTACAAATATGGATTATGAATCTGAAAAATTAATCTGCACCCGCATAAAAGAACAGTATTCTGACCATGACATAATAGCAGAAGAGGGGAGCAGAGCGGATAACAACAGTGACTACCTCTGGTATGTGGACCCCCTGGATGCAACCAACAATTATGCCCACGGCATCCCCTTTTTCTGCATATCAATCGGAATATATTCCAGAATCTTAAAAACTGTAGTTGCAGGTGCTGTTTACGACCCCTGCCATGATGAGATATTCTCTGCTGTAAAAAACTGCGGCGCATACCTTAACGGGGGGCTGATTAAAGTATCCCCGGTTCAGGATCTTGGTGTGGCGCTCCTTTCAACAGGCTTCCCCTATGCAAAGGATGACATTGAAAAAAATAATCTCAATGAATTCAACCGGTTCCTTCCCCAGATTCAGTGTATAAGGAGAATGGGCTCTGCTGCACTGGATCTATGCTACCTTGCAGCCGGCCGCATAGACGGCTACTGGGAGCCCATGCTTAAACCCTGGGACTCAGCTGCAGGGAGCCTTATAGTTTCTGAAGCAGGGGGTAAGGTGACAAAATACAATGGGGAAACCTATGACCCTGAATACCCGGAGGTCCTTGCATCAAACGGATTTCTCCACAGCCGCATGGTTTCAATACTCACAGCAGATTACAATAACCGGAGTTAGCAGGTAATTATGACAGCAGACCTGGTCCCTGAATTTTTCACAGTATCTGAGTTAACAAAAATACTGAAAGATGAAATAGAAAACAGCCCTAATTTCACCAGCATCTGGGTAAAGGGGGAAATATATAATCTCACATACCACTCATCAGGACATATATATTTTACAGTAAAGGATGAGGGAGCGCTCCTCTCTGCAGTGTTTTTCCGCTACGCCAACAAAAACATGAAGTTTAAACTTGAAGAGGGGATGAGTGTACTCCTCTTCGGAGGACTTACTGTTTTTGAAAAAAGGGGGAGCTACCAGATGAATGTTCATCAGGCACGCCCTGATGGAGCAGGTGAACTTCAGAAAAGGATTGAGCAGCTTAAAAAGAGACTTGAAGATGAAGGGATATTTGACCCTTCCAGGAAAAGGCCCCTCCCCCTCCTCCCTAAGCGGATTGGTGTTGTCACATCACCTACAGGCGCGGCCATAAAAGATATAATTAAAGTGGCGCTCAGAAGATACCCCAACATTGAAATCATCCTTGCCCCTGCAATTGTACAGGGTGATGGTGCAGCAAAAACAATCGCCGCAGCCATTGCTGAGCTTAACAAACCCCGCTGGAACATAGATGTAATAATTGCAGGACGGGGGGGCGGCTCCTTTGAAGACCTTATGCCCTTCAATGAAGAGATAGTCGTACGGGCATTTTACAATTCCAGGGTCCCCATAATCTCTGCAGTAGGGCACCAGATCGACCACCCCCTTTCCGATGCTGCTGCAGACGCTGCAGCACCCACACCTTCTGTAGCAGCAGAAATAGCAGTCCCCTTAAAATCGGACCTTATTGATGAAATTAAATACCATTTGAGCAGGATAGAAAACTCTCTCTACCAGAATCTTTCAGATAAAAAAAATATTTATAAAAACCTGGTAAGCAGAAAAATATTCCGCAACCCCATGGAGATTGTAAACCGCAGGGGGATGCTTCTTGATGAGGTGGAAAACCGCCTTACAGCAGTAATGCGCAGCAGCATCTCCCGAAAGAGAGAAAAGCTCCTTCGAATACCTGATATTGAGAGGCTTGAGAAAGGGATTCTTACTTCAAAAAAACACCAGTTTCATATGCGCCTGCAGGCGATAGAAAAGATGTCCCCCCTGAATATAATGAAAAGGGGTTACTCAATTGCTGAAGATTCCAGAGGAGCTGTAATAAAAAGTGTTGAAAATACCGGGACCGGGGATAAAATTGAAATAAGATTACAGGATGGTCGTATCAGGTCAACTGTTGAATCTGTAATAAAGGGGGATTAATTGGAAAAGAGTAAAAAAGCCGCGCCAAAAACCAGCTTTGAAGATGCCTTAACTGAACTTGAAGAGATTGCAATGCGCCTGGAAGACGGGGACCTGGGACTTGACGATTCCATAAAGGAATTTGAAAAGGGTATAAAACTTGCCCGCATCTGCCATGACAAGCTTGAAGAAGCGGAAAGGAAAATCGAAATCCTCCAGAAAGGGGATAACTCTTCTAATGAGGTAAAAAACCGGAGAGTAGCAGTAAAAAGCGACACGGGTGAAATCGAGGATGATGAAGAACTTCAGGGATCTTTAATTTAAAAATCAAGGCTCTTCCCGGATTTTTTGGGAAAGCAATAATACTATTTATTCCCACATTTACCGGAGTCAGCCCCCTGTCCCCCAAAGGGGGCACGTTAAATGAGCACTGAAGTGATTAGATGAACCAGATTGTTAAAACATCTGTTTATGTTGTTGAGCTTGAAAAAGATTTATGGAACAATATTACAGAATCAGAAAAAAAAGTATTGGAATTCAAACATTACACATTATAGTTAAAGATGTATTAAATAATATTGAAATAGTTAAGGGAATGATAAAAGTTAATATATTATAGTGATAATATATTAACTCGTACCCCCTCCGGGGGACAGGGGCAAAGAATTAAATTTGTTTGAACCAAAAATCACTATTGAACCAACCTTACTAATTCCGGGGAGAGCGAATGAAAACGATAATCACTGCACTGGCTATTCTTATACTTTTAACAGGCTGTTCAAAAAAAGAGGGGATAATCTTCTGTGAAGGGGTGGACAATAATGGGAAAGGTGTAAGCTGCGGTAAAAAATTTACAACCGGTGAAGTCACTGCTCTTATTGATTACAAAAATTCATTTGAAGCAGATAACCTGAGCATAAAAATTGTAAGCACTTCCGGATCATCAGAGACAGTAATTAACACCATAAGAATTGAAGTGGAGAGAGAGAAATCGACTGCCTCTTTCAATCTCCCTCTCTACAATGAAGGGGCCTACAGGATTGAAGCCCTGAAAGATGATGCAAAGATAGCTGAAGGGAACTTAGAGGTGGTAGATACCTACTGATCCTCCCCCTTCTCCATCTTCTCCTGTGCAAGTCTTTTCTTCTCCTCCTGGAATACAACTATTACCAGGAGAAAAGCCCCTGTAACAATAACAGCATCAGCCACATTATATGTGGGCCACCTGTAAATTCCGTCAAATCCCATGGAGATAAAATCAACAACACCCGGCCTTGCAGGGATAAGCCTGTCAATTATATTCCCCACAGCCCCCCCTATTATAAGGGCCATGGAAAAGCGGAAAAGAGGGGGCATATTCTTCTCATAAAAATAATACCCTATCATTATAATCAGTACTGCAATTGAAACTATTAAAAAAAAGTTCTGGTACCCCTGCATAATACCGAAAACCCCCCCCCGGTTATATGTGAGCTCCAGCCTCAGGAAACCCCCCAACAGGTCGATCCTCCTGTAATGTCCAAGTGAATCTACCGCAATATTCTTGGTAATTATATCAATAATTAAAACCGTAAGCGCCAGCAGCCCCGGCATTAAATGCTTTTTCATATAAGAAGTCTCCACTATAGATTTTTCACAATATCAGTACATCGCTTACACAATTCAGGATGATCTGAATCACTCCCCAGCTCATCAAAAAAGTTCCAGCACCTTACGCACTTGCTGCCGCTGCTTTTCTGTGAGGAGATAAAAGAGTTATCATATGGGGCAAGCCCCTCTTCACCCGCGCAGAACTCCACTTTCGCAACCTGGAGAAATCGCCTAAGATCCTCCCCCATATCTTTAAGAATCTTCTCCACAGAAGAATCCTTAACATAAATCTTTATGTCAGCCTCAAGTGAAGTTTTAATTATCTTATCCTTTCTTAAATCCTCAAGAGACTTGAGTACATCCTTTTTAATATCAGCAACTATATTGATTCTGCTGAAAACCTCAAGATTTTCATATTCACTGCTCAGTTCATGGTACTTCTCCATATGAACAGAGCCTGGATTATTATTAAATGTCCATATCTCTTCAGTTGTAAAAGCCAGAACCGGGGCTATAAGCCTTACCAGGGTATTGTAAATTTCACTTAAAACAGTAAGATTGGCCCTGCGTATCTGCGACTCCCTTGCCTCAACATAGAGGATATCCTTTGACACATCAAAATAGATTGATGAAAGATCAACAGCACAGAAGTTGAGAATCCTTCTATATACCTGATGAAATTCAAACTTTTCATAATTGGTAATCACCCCTTCCGAAAGATTCTTCAGCTTATGGAGAATCCATTTATCCACATCAGGGAGATCGCTGTAGGGGACCTTTTTGTCAGGTGTAAAATCTGCAATGTTACCTATAATATATTTAAAGGTATTCCTGATCCTTCTGTAGGAATCAGCAACCTGCTGCATCATTGTCATGCCTATGCGCACATCATTTCTGTAATCTTCCGAAGCAACCCAGAGCCGTAGAATATCCGCGCCAAACTGGCTGATAATCTTTTCCGGAGGGATTACATTCCCCGTGGACTTGCTCATGGCCTTGCCGTTTTCATCAAGAACAAAACCGTGAGTTAAAACTGTGTTATATGGAGGACGCCCCCTTAAAGCCATTGCAGGCCAGAAGGATGACTGAAACCATCCCCTGTGCTGATCGCTCCCTTCGAGGTACATGTCAGCAGGCCACCTGTGGTTCTTCCATTTATCAAGAACAGCAAAGCTGGAAACACCTGAATCGAACCATACATCGAGGATATCGTATTCCTTTTCCAGGTTCACCGACCCGCATTCACATTTGCTCCCTGCAGGGATCAGATCCTTAATATCATCGGAATACCAGGAGTCGAGTCCCCTCTCTTTGCAGACCTTTACAAAAAATTTAACCGATTCAGCAGACATGAGATTTTTCCCGCAATCGGAACATTTGAATGAAGGGATAGGCACACCCCATGATCTCTGCCTGGAGAGACACCAGTCGGGCCTTGTTTCCACCATGCTCCTGAATCTCACCTCACCCCAGGTTGGGACCCATTCGGTTTCATCAACTGCCTTAAGTCCCCTCTTTCTCATATCATCGTGGTCAATGCTGAAAAACCACTGCTCTGTTGCCCTGTAGATAAGGGGCTTTTTACATCTCCAGCAGTGGGGATAGGAGTGTTCTATTTTGCTCGCGCTCACAAGAGCATTCTTTTCTTTTAATAAATCTATTACCATGGGATTGGCGTCAAAGACATGAACCCCCTTCATTAAGGCAAAGTCTTCGGTAAATTTCCCATTGTCATCAACAGGGCAGAAAACATCAAGACCGTTCTGCATCCCGACAACATAGTCATCGTGGCCGTGACCCGGAGCTGTATGAACAACACCTGTCCCCTGCTCAAGTGTTACATGTGTGCCGAAAATCACCTTCGATTTTCTCTCAGCAAATGGATGATTAACATCAAAGCCTTCAAGCTGCTCCTTTGTTAATGGAATCTCCATCTCTGCGGATGCTCCTGCAGCCTTCTCCATCTCCTCAAGAAGCCCCTTTGCAAAAACATAGTATTCACTGCCGAACTTGAATGCTGAATACTGAAATTCCGGATGAAAAGAAACAGCCAGGTTCGCCGGGATTGTCCAGGGGGTAGTTGTCCAGATTACAACATAGAGATTATCACTATCCAGACCTTCGATCGGCGCGGATGAAGGGGTTACCCTGAACTTCACATATATGGATGATGATGTATGATTATCATATTCAACTTCAGCTTCAGCAAGGGCTGTAACACAGGTGGGGCACCAGTAGATCGGCTTTTTGTGTTTATAAATATACCCCTTTTCAAAAATTTCACCAAAAACCTCAACAATGCGGGCCTCAAAATCGGGGGACATTGTAAGGTAGGGGTTTTCATAATCTCCAAAAACACCCAGGCGTTTAAACTCATCCATCTGAATATCCACAAACTTACGGGCATATTCCCTGCACTTTTTTCTCACCTCAATTTTAGGGGTTTCCTCATTCTTTTTCCCCAGCTCCCTTGTAACATTAAGTTCAATAGGGAGGCCGTGACAGTCCCACCCCGGAACATATGGAGCCTGGAAGCCCATCATGCTTTTATGTTTTACAATCATATCTTTCAGAATCTTATTTAAAGCGTGCCCCAGGTGCAGATGCCCGTTGGCATATGGGGGGCCGTCATGAAGGATATAAACCGGGGAACCTTCCCGTGATTCAATAATTCTGCTGTATATATTTTCATCCTGCCATTTTGCAGCTATTGCAGGCTCTTTCTGAGGCAGATTCCCTCTCATGGGGAAATCGGTTGCTGGAAGGTTTACGGTTTTAGAATAGTCCATTTTGTCCTCTTTTTAATGTGGTGCATCATAAATAAAATATTTGAACAATAAACAGCATTGTTCAAACTCAACCCTATAAAGTATTAAAAAAGTCTGCGCACACGGTTTTTTGTCAATATTTTTTTAGGAAGAGTGGATTTATGGGGGGGGGTAAAGGAATGCTGAATAAACTTATTCCGGCTTCCCGGGTTGTTGTTGATTATCATAAATTCGATAATTATTCTCCTTAAGAACCAGATTCAATCTGTCATCAAAACAAACGAATAGATCATCTTTTTCGCAATGAAGCTCAAAAAAGCTGACTTGAATAACGTCAAGTGTTCTTAAAAAGTTTTTTCGATTATATTTTTTTATTATGTCTGCCGCTGTTTCAATAACCGCGGTTGAAAAACAAAGCATCGTGTAGCGGTTTTCTATATCAAAATTTATTCTGTTTATAAGAATTTCAAGGGTGCTTTCGCTGATAATTTCCTCTCTATATTTTCTATGAATAGCTGATAAAAATTCAACTTTTGATAACTCAGTAATAAATATGGTTTGATCAGAATTATATATTTTGACTATCCCTTCGGAACCATGCTCATAATGATATATCTTTATTAAAGCTGAAGAATCAAAGAAAAAGTTCAAACTCTGTCCTCACGCTGACTTATTATATCTGATGACCAGTTGCCGGGTGTGGAGGACAAAATTGCATGAATCTCTTCAAGTGATTTAACATTATCCGGCCCCAACCGTAGATGTTCATCGGTTTTTTTCAGATTAATTATATTATCATATACCACAGAAAGCCTGCGCACATCCATTTTATTAATTTCTTCGATTATTTTTTCTTTCAAAATCATAACATACCTCCCTGGGAATAATAAATAGAAATAAAAAACTTCATCCGGCAGCTCCTGTGGATATTCGATTGTCAGTGTCTGATTCATGTATTTCTCCATCAGTTTAACGACTCTGTTTATAATATGCTGGTATATTAAAATAAATCAAGTTTTTTCTGTGAGTGTGTGCCCCGGGTTTATCGGCCGTTGGCCGGAAACAAAAATGCGGGTAGCAGCGAGCTTCAAGAGTGAATTAAAAAATTAAAACTAATCAGGGTTCTTTTTTCTAGCGGCTTTACCTGAAATTGCAGCTACCTCTTTTTTCAATACCGGCAAATACTTTACAACAATTGCCCATATTATATCAGAAGAAACCGTATCATATCCGTGTATAATCCGATTTCTGGTATCAACTATTCTTCTCGCATTCTTTATAGGAAAGTCAGAATCAATTTTCAAAATCCGGTTTATAGCTTCCCCGATAATTTCTATATTACGCTCAACAGCCCTTTGTGTTTAATGTCATTATTAAAATCTTCAAAAATTTTCCCGCCAGGGAAAAACAGTTCTATTTCATCAAGTGCTCTGTGAATATCAGACAACCAGACCAGAATTTCATTTTTCATAGATGAGAACGCCTGTTTTCTCAATCTGCTTTTTCAAATAAGGATTTCTGATACCTTTCTTCTCAAGCAGGTCCACATCTCTATCAAAAATTTTCTCAAGTTCAAATTTAACATTAAAATAATAATCTGAATATTTTAATGGATCATTTTCGTCAATATCAACAAAAAGATCAATATCACTATCCGGCTTTAAATTATCTTTAATCACAGAACCGAAAGCAAAGAGAAACACCACCCTGTTATCATTGCATAGATTTATTATTTTATTGATATTGGCGTTAATTTCTCTCATATCTGTCAATCCTGTATATTCTACATCCTTATCATTAAATTAATAAAAAAAATATTCTTGTCAAGAAGTATCTCCACCTTTAAAATAATCGCATGAATAAATATTTTTTTCACCGGTAAATACTATATATTTAAAATATACCTGATTTCTAAACATAAGGGGTAAACAGTTATGAGAATCAATTTTAAAAAATTATCAGTAATCCTCCCCGCACTCCTTCTATTCACATCTGCATGCGACCTGGATGTACCTGTCCGGGAAATGGTAGAGGCGAAAAGCGGCATTGAAGAAGCCTACAAATACAAGGCTGACCAGTACAGTCCTGAGGAACTTAAAAACGCGGAAATGAAGCTTCTGCAGAGCAACGAATTTATAAAAAATGAAAAAGCAGATGATGCAAAAAAAGCAGCAGAAGAGTCAAAGGCCCTGTCAGATGCAGCCCTGAATAAGGCGCTCCCCCTCTACTCTGCTGATATGATTAAAGCAGCGGAGAACTCCTACAATGAAGCGGAAAAACTTTTTGCAGCAAGGTTTTCCCCTGAAAAATTCCGCGAGGCTGAGGAGAAACTCTCCCTCTCCAGAGATGCATTCAATGAACCTGACTACAGGAAATCACTGGATCTTTCATCCGCAGCAATTGCATCTGCGGATCAGGCTAAAGCGGAATCTCTTAGAAACAGCAGCGCACTGCAGAATGAAATAAACTCCCTTAAAACAAGGCTTGATAATATAAAAAGGAGCCCCATAAGCGATGCAGCAGCAGATCAGATCAGAGGTGCAGATGCTGCTGTTGATAGCGCTGAAAAACATCTGGCAGAGAATGACTTCCGCGAAACAGTGGCATCCATCGCTGCAGCGCGTGAAGAGATAGCATCTGCTGAAAGGATAGTTGAGACTAATACAATCTATGCTCAAATCACAAAGCTGAGAGCTGAAATAAACAGCGCACTTGCAGATGAAAAAAACCCCGCAGTAAGGGCGAACCTTGATAAAGCTGCACTGGCGCTGAACAGGGCTGAAACATTAATTGAACAGCCCGACTTCCCTGCTTCAAGAGCAGCAGTTGCAGAAGCGGAAAAACTCCTGGCAGAATCAAAAATAAAATCAAAAGAAACAATCCTCCATGCCAGAATTGCAGCAGCACGTGCAGAGATGAAAGAGGCTGAAGCCATGGACAGCGAATCTGCACATGAAAAAAACCTGGGCATAGCAGCATCTCTCCTTGAAGAGAGTTCAAATGAGCTGAAAAACCGCAGATTCGACAGGAGTGAAGAAACAGTAGATGAAGCTGAAACAATTATTGCTGCAGTAAAAAACTCAATTGAAAGAGCAGCAAAAGAGATTGCTCTTAAAAGCGCAGCAGAAAAAGAAACTACAGAGGAAACCGCTGTAGCTGAAGAAAAGCCGGCTGAAGAGGAAAAAATATATGTAGTACAGTGGCGGAAAAAAGATACCGACTGCCTCTGGCGCATATCACTTGCAGTATATAATGACGCCAGCCTCTGGCCTGCAATTTACATAGCAAATAAGGAGCAGATCAAAGACCCTGACCTTATTTTCCCCGGACAGAAATTTAAAATTCCGCCAAAACCGGATAAGCGCCCTGAATTTAAAAGAACCAGAGACAAAGAGGCAGTAAAAACCGAATAGATGAAAAAAATAATATTACTATTAACAGCTCTTTTAATGATCAATGTCCCTCTTTTTTCGAGGGACATTGACTTAGACCGCATATACATTAATCCATCATCACAGATATATAAGGAAATTACAGAAACAAAGGAGCGCCTCTACAGCAAGATATTCTCCCTCCAGATCGACACAGGGGTAATATTCTCCTCATGGGCTGGTAATGGAAAAGTAATATATATAAAAGAAATAGATACCCTTAATATTGTATATGAATACAGCAGAAGTTCCTCCAGGAGCAGGGAGATCCACCGCTTCAGGGGTAATGTAACTGCAGCAATGCTCAACCCTGCAGGCACCCTCCTTGCAGTAAAAAATCTATTCTACTCATCAGGGAAGCCCCTGTCGCAGAATATCTACATAAATACTGCAGCAGGAACTGTTAAAACTGAAAATTCCAGAGCAATGTTTAAAGACATGACATTCTATCCCGCAGGGGATTCACTCCTTGTACATGAAAGGAGGGGAATAGTAAAATACTCCCCCTTTACCGGCACCAGGGAACTCATACTCGCCGCGTCACAATACAGCGACATAATAGAAGCAGGCTCAACAGTAACAGCCCACCTGTCGCCGGACAGGCGTAAAAAAGCGGTAATAGCCGGAGGCGGAGGACAATACAGAGGTAAGCTTTTTACAGAAAGGGGGGCCGGGAACCTTACAGGAATATCATCCAGCCTTGACCTGCAGTGGCTCGACAATAACAGGTTTGTCTACAGGTCGGGATATGCAGGGAATTACAGCGTAAAAATCTACGAAACAGCGGGAAAGAGGGATAAAACACTCATCAGCAGCACCCTTAACCCCGATATCCACTATTCCCATGAGGCTGGTATTATCACCTTTCTTAATAACCAGGTAATAAATGTATACAGCACAAAAACAGGGCGCAATATCCACACAGGGCTGGAGGGTGAAGTAGTCTATTTTTCACCCGACAGCAGCAGATTTACTTCCATATACCTGGGGAAACTCTGGCTCACAAACATTAACATGCTCCTCCGCAGAAGCATTGAAATAAGGAGGCATGCCCGGTCCATGGTGAATCTCTACACCGGGGCTTTAGAGAATAAATCTGTCCATGAAAACGATTACACGCAGAACTATATAAAACTGAAAATTAATCTCTATAAAAATATATCAGCCGGCCGGGAATAAAATGTTAAAAAAACTAAAACTCATGTTTCAGCTCTACAAATACAGACTCAATAACGGGGTCCCCTATAATTACGCCCCTGAGCCCCCTCCTGAATATGATCCTTATATATACATTGAAACCTCTGAGGAAAACCAGGCAGAAGAACCGGGAAAAAAGAAATTCCCCTGGATAAACCTGGTGCTTTTTACAGCCACATTTATAACCACCACACTTGCAGGCTCACATGGCGGTGGAACAATAGGGGAAGTAGTAATAAGCGGTCTGCCCTACTCCCTCTCCCTAATGCTTATACTGGGAACACACGAAATGGGGCACTACCTGGCATCAAAAAAATTCGGAGTTGACTGCACTCTCCCCTATTTTATCCCCTTCCCCTCAATTGTAGGGACAATGGGGGCTGTAATTAAAACCCGCTCACCCATACCGCACAGAAAAGCCCTTTTCTACATAGGGGCAATGGGGCCCATACCCGGTTTTATTGTAAGCATCGCAGCATCAGCAATCGGAATCTACCTGTCGCAGGTGGAAACACTCCCTGATCCGGGAAATTTTCCATTAGTAATTTTCGGAGATTCAATACTCTATGGAGCAATAGTATATCTTTTTCACGGCCCTATTCCGCCGGGATACGACATATATCTCCACCCCCTTGCATGGGCAGGGTGGATCGGATTTCTTATTACTTCACTCAATCTTATACCAATAGGGCAGCTCGACGGCGGGCATATACTCTACGCCCTCATAGGGAGAAAACAGGTCTATGCAGGATGGGCAGCCTTTGCATGTTTAATAGTACTCAGCTTTTTCTGGCCCGGATGGATAGTATGGATAATCATCTCACTCCTTATACTGATGATAGCCCACCCGCCGGTACCGGAGATTATTCCATTAACCAGAGGTGAGAGAATCACAGGCTGGGCCTGCATGGTAATACTGGCCCTCACATTTATACCTGTGCCTGTGGAGTTTCTCTAAACCTGAATCAGGCTCTGCAGTTAACCGCCAGGTATCTTCTGTAATTCCTTATTATAAGGAGAGAAGTAATAATATTACCCGCGTACCAGGCGGCTGTAAGATGGTAAAATGACATCCTCCCTATATCAGTACCCATGAGCAGAAATGTATCATCTGCTCCAAAGCTGTTTAGCCCGTAAAGAAGAAAGATGGTTGTTAACCCGTATATTAAGACAAATGCCCCTGCCACAGAAAGGAGACCCCTGTACTTTGCAAGGGCAAGAAAAACCAGTAGAAAAATAAGGGCAAAAATTGCAAAACTCATATAAATTACCTCTTAAAATCAATGTTAATTCCTTAACTTCCATTTAATATATAATGCCCTGGTATAACCGGCAGCCAGGGCGGCGGAAATACAGAGAATATATTATTACAGAAAAGGATATTATCAGGAATAATTAATAAAATGTTCAAAAAAAAGCCTTGAAAGGTATACTATTTTTTAGTTAACTAATCAAAATTTTTTTAAAACAGGAAGATTCTAATGAAAAAACTTCTCCTTATTATTTCAGCAGCATCCCTTCTATTTATATCGTGCACCACAATGGATAAGGACTTTAAAAAGAAAGATATATTTACAGAGGATAATGAGGCATTTTTAAAACCGGTCCCTGATGAGGGTGATAAATTATTTAAAGAGATCCCCCATATAAAAGAGGCTTTCAGGGTACTCCTCACATCTGATGAATACAGGGTAGTGCAGATGAACTACTCAAACAGTATTGAAAGAAATCCCGATCCGGGGGGAGATAAATATATTTCATCTGAAATGGGGAGATACGATATGCTCGATGAAGCGCGCATAGGGATTGTATCAGTGTGGCTCTACCCCGATTCAGGGAGAATAATGCGCATTCGCTCCCAAAGGCCCACCTACTTTAAGGAGATCGATTCCCTTATAAATGATGATATAATGAGATGGTCCTTCAATTTCCCTAAAAATGTTATTGAACCTTTAAAATTTGATATTGTTTACAGGGTAGTATTAAGGAAAAAAAAGAGCGATGATGAGATTATACAGGAAGTGCAGAAAAAGATAAGAGAGGAGCAGTAGGTGCTGTATATTCAGCAGATCTATAATTAAAGCAGGTTTTCCTGATTATTGTTTAGCTGCATTACCCAGGAAAAAACTTCATATTTTATGATAAGGGATGTTGCGAGTTTTCATCTGTTTTATTAGTTTTTGATCAAAAGTAATAATCGGGATATTTAATTTAAGCGCATGATATGCTAAAACAGCATCACCATAATCAGTTATCGCTGATGGCCATAATTCGAGAACTATGTCCGGATCGAAGGATGAGACCAGTGTTACTCCCGGTGCAGATATTAAAGACCGTAGAATTTCAGCTATCTGTTCCGGCTGAACTTTATAGATGGTGTCCATCACATAAACAAACTCATTAATTACAATATCTGTTATCATTAATTCTGCCGAACCATGTGATGCATCATCAAAAAACCGGGATATAATTTCCTGCAGTTTTTTATTCCGGTCGGTAATAAATGATATAACTGTATTGGTATCGGGAATAAATTTATTCATTATTTATTCGGGCTTTTATTCTTTTTGCACTGTTTATATCATTTTCAATATCACCTTCCCCGACGGCAATAGAACCTTTGAATTTTTCAAAACTGTTTTTGGACTGACGGATATAAACTTTCGAATTTTCCATAATCCATTCAATTGAATCATTGCGGGCAAGCTTTAGTTTTGAACGTATCTCCCGTGGAATAGTTATTTGAAATTTGGATGTAATTTTAGACAGCATAAATATCTCCTTACAATTATAAAATTATGTAAGGATTAGCTCCTTGTCAATAATCATTTAAGTCATTTTCTAATTTATCAGAAAAAATTTAATTTGATTTTTTCCACAAAACTGCACAAACAAATACAATCTGTTGAATAAATAAGGAAAAATAAACAGTATTTATTCCTAAACTTATTATTTAAAAATGCTCTATTATCCCCGCCGCCGGAGGCGGCGGGGATATAAAACTCTCCATTTTTACACTAAATATATTAAGAAATTAACATTGATAAATTATTCAGATTTCAGTAAAAAAACCTTGAAAGGTTGGAACTATTTCACTAAATTGTTCCTGTCTCAAAATAAGGAAAGAGGAAAATAATTATGAAAAAAATATTAGTATTATTTACTGTTCTTTTTGCAGTAACAACAGCTTCAGCGGTTACAATAACTGTAAATTTTGATAGACCAGAACTAAATCATCCTGATCTAGTAAACGCTATCAAGGCAGATGTTGAACCCGTATTAGCTAAATACAGTGATATGTCAAAACTGGCGCGCGGTTTCGCAAATGCAAACACCTATGCTTCAGGAGCTGCAAATATGAGGGGATACCAGGGATACGACCTCTTTGCTGTATCTGTGGGCACAATGTTCTCTGTACAGGCCCCTTCAAGTGACCCTACATTCTACGAAGATCTTCAGGACGATCTTGATGCAGGTGACGTTTACGCAGGTATGGGTGCGAACCCCCTTGTGGGGCAAGTGGGGTTAAACCTGAGCTTCCTTGTAGACGACCTTTATATGGCATTCCGCTTCGGTAAATTCGACACAACCCTGGGTGGAGAGAATGATGATTATAAAGTAAATTATGATACAAATATATTCGGCATCCTCCTCAATTACCAGTTTATAGGGCAGAAGTCCATACTTGCCAGGTCCATGCTCTGGAGAGGTGTTTCCATTGAATCAGGTTTTATTTTTACAAAGAATAAAACAGCTTTTTATAAAGAATTAAACGCTGTTACTGGAAGCGGGACAGCTGATGCATTAACTATAGACTACGAGGTTGACCCTTCCATTGACTTTATCATAGATAACAAATCGTATATTATCCCTGTGGAAGTCTATACTTCACTAAGACTCCTCTACATTGTTAACCTTGGCGTTGGTGCAGGTTTTGATTATGTTGCGGGCGGAAGTTCAAAACTCACACTCGGCAGTGCAGGGGGTGTTACAATAACTGATGACCATGTTGGTGGTGCAAGCACACTAGTAGGCGAAAAAGGTACAATCACTATTGACACATCCAGCAAGGATGATGCAGACAAGTTCCGCGGCAAGCTTATGGCCAATATAGGCTTAAGCCTTGGCCCTGTATTTATAGATATGCCTGCCACAATTTATCTTGATAATGGATATGCTGTAGGCCTTTCAGCAGGTATTGTCTGGTAATTCCGGTTCTTTAACCGCTCCCTGCCGGAGCGGTTAAAAGCTTTAATAATGATAAACCTTATAACAGGAGGTTCCGGTTTCCGGAATATTATTTATTAAAATCTTGACATTATTTAACTTGATTTTTTAATAATATTGTATTTTATGAGCAGATAAATATCTTTGTTGAGTTTACATTTCTCATATTCAGAATTTCAGGAGGAACAAAATGGCTTACGTAATCAATAAAGACGCCTGTACAAACTGCGGCGCCTGTGCACCTGAGTGTCCCGTAGACTGCATCAGCGAAAAAGGGGATGTACATGCAATTAATGCTGACGAATGTATCGACTGCGGCGCATGTGAAAGCGTTTGTCCGGCTGATGCTATTTCTGCCGGTTAATAACCTGTAATAATTCTCTGTTAAAAGGCCGTCCCGCAGGGCCGGCTTTTTTAATTAATGGCGCTACTACAAAAAGTCTGCCACAGAGACACAGAGTCACAGAGGTACGGAATTTTATAGAAATTAGTAATCAATAATACATATTTGCAAAAAATTGTAAATATATTTATGTACGATTTCATATATCTGTATAATTAGTTCATCTTTCTCTGTGTCTCTGAGCCTCTGTGGCAAAATAAGTTACTTTTTGCAGGAACGCCATTAATATTGAGGAGAGTGGTTTTTCCGCACCCGGACCGCCCTGTAATAGAAACAATTTCACCCCGGTCAATAAAAAAGTCGAGGGACTGCAGCACCGGCACCCCCCGACCTGCGATTTTAAAATTTTTACTTATTTTTTCAGGCTTACGAGCATTCTACTTTTCCGACAAAAGCCTCCCGCCTACTGCCCAGTTCTCTCTTTCAATCTCTTCAAAAACAATATAGGTTGAATCAGGGTTTTTACCTGCAACATCTTTAAGTGCGGCAGATATCCTCTCGGCAAGCTCTTTCTTCTGCTCGCCGCTTAAGGGTCCTGCGGTTTTTACATTTACATAGGGCATTCTTTTTCTCCTTTTATTCCATTACAAATGGAAGTGCCATCATAAGGTTCACCCTAGTAACAGGGTCTTTTTTTACATCACTATAGTCTGTAATATTTTCAGCAAATATTTCCCCGCCATGCCTTGCAACAATCTTATCAACATAAGTAAGGCCGATACCGAAATCCAGGGTATTATATTTCTCATAAACCATTTTGGAAATCCTGTAAAAAGGCTCAAACACAACCTTCTCATACTCAGCAGGGATACCGAGTATGTCATCACCTGTTTTTTGCGGATCATTAAGCACAGAAAGGCGCAGGCTCTTCCCCTGAGCAAAAAGAAGAATAGCTATAGAAGTCCCTTTTCTTGAAAACTTCAGTGCATTAATAATAAGCTCATAAACCGCGTCACTGAAATACTCGGGATTTATATTAATCTTAACGCTCTGCAGAGAAACCGGAAATTCATTAATAATTACACGGTTTTTATTTATCCCGGTAAAGGGCTCAGCCTTTTTAATTGCTCTTTTAATAAGATTATACAGGTCGCGTACAGTGGCTGGTTTAAGCTCAATATCATTTGAAATAATCCAGTCAATACTGGCAAAAATTTTAAATGCATCCTGGGCAATCCCCACATTTTTCATGGCTTCATTAAAAAGCTCAGAATCAACCAGGAGCTGCCCGTTTTTATCTTTTGCGGTCCTGGCCATCATCTCCATAAAGGTGATAAGTGTGCCGAAACCGGCGCCCTGGGTAAAACTGTTATTTATATTGCTGAATATTGACCGGTCTGTACGGGAGATATTTCTTTCGAGCATCTTCTCCTTCCAGGACTGCCAGTCCATATCCCTGTCAATCGATTCTGTTCCCGATTTTTTAATCTGCTCTTCCGCCTTTTCAAGCTCTGCCTGTTCCCTCTTTTTAGCAGTAATATCCTCACCGGTTAAAAGATAATGCTTTGCTTCTCCATTTTTATCTTTTATCTTGGAGATTGAAGCTTTAAGGAAATATACTGATCCGCTCTTGCTTACATTGTAAATCTCCCCCTCCCAGGTGTCAGATCTGATTATTGCCTTTATTGTTTCCGGTTCAGGGATTATGGGATTTGCCCCCTCTGTAATAACAAGCCCTACCAGCTCCTCCCTGGAATAACCTGAAATTTCACAAAAGCGCCTGTTAACATATTTCACCACTCCCCCGGTTTCAGTAATTACTATTGCATTGCTGCTCTGCTCTGTGGCATCTATAAAAAGGCGTATCTCCTCCTCCACCACATTCCTCTTTTCAATCTCCTGCAGCAGTGATGTATTAAGCTTCTGCAGCTCCCCTGCCCTATCCTTAACCACCCCTTCAAGATTCTCCACCTGCCGGGTGATTACAGCCTCAGCCTTTTTCTTATCTGTTATCTCCCTGATTATTACAAGGAAGTTCTCCCCCCCTGTATGTATTACTCTCGATTCATAAAAACGGCTTTTTTCATTTGACCTCATTTCATGCTCAAAAAACTGCACCCGCCCGGTTTCCATGGCCTTGTAGAAATAATTAAGGGCCCTGGAATTTATTTCACTGCTCCAGAACTTTTTAACAACAGGTATATATTCTTCACTCAGCGGAGTCCCGTTTATATCAATCTCAAAGATAGTGTCAGGTATGGCTGATAGAATTTTTTTATTATGCGCCTCACTCTCTCTAAGCCGGTTTTCCATGTCATATTTAAAAAGCGCCATATCAATGGCAGTTTTAAGGGAATGGCCGTTAAATGGCTTAACAATGTAGCTCTGGGGGAGTGATTTTTTAGCCCTGTCAAAGGTTAATTCATCTGTTGATGAGGTTATATAAATAAAGGGGATCTGATGCTTATTGTATATCTTTTCTGCGGTTTCAATCCCGTCAATTTTACCGGCCAGGGTTATATCCATAAGAATAAGGTCGGGCCTGCTCTTTTCAATAATTTTTATCGCCTCTTCACCTGTATCAACAATAGCGGAAACAGTATAACCCGATTTCAGGAGCAGTTTCTGCAGAATAAGACCTGATGGTTTATCATCTTCTACCACGAGTATTTTGATCATTATAGCCCTGCCCTGAAAGTATTTGATAAAAAAAAAGAATATCCTTAAAAACAAAAAGAATTATACTTGAAGTAGTGTATTCTATACATTAAATTTTATAAGTCAATATAAATTTATAGCTAAAAATATCCTTTTTCAAGGTAGTAGTATAATTTTAGGGGGAAAAATTTGTCATTCCGGCCGAAGTGATAACGTAGTGCCGGAATCTCCTGCAAGAATCAAAGTTACGAGATTCCTGCATGCGCAGGAATGACATTACCCACAAAATTAAACTGCTATCCTTTTTCAAGCGGACTTGGAATAAAAAAAAGGAAAGGATTTACATGGAAGAAATAATAAACAGCCGCATAACAGATATAATAAAAAAAATCACCCCCTTTGCAGACTACAACAGCTTAAGCAAAATTATCAATAAGCTTACTGATTATGCAGAAATTCTCACAGAAGGGAAACTTTCCGGTATAATTAATAATAATTTCCGCATGAACAGTACCCAGACCAATCTGATAATCGATCTCTTATGCTCCATGCAGGCTTTATCGAGAATATATGACATAGCACAGAAGGGTAAACGTGACCTGGAAGAGGAGTATATTTCAAATATTTTCCCCGACGGAAGTAATCCATCCAGCAGCTCATCCTATGTAAGCATACGCAACACACTGGAAAACAGGCTCAACAACCAGGTTCAGCAGTACAACATGAATATGAATAAAAGCAATACCACCCTGGCAATACCTGTAAATGAAATTCACGGCCACGTAAAAACATACCGCGACCTGAGCATCAATAATGTAACAATCTCCCACAAGGCGCAGCACGGTTATATTGCAGCATCTCTTCACGATGCCTACCTTACAATACAGAACAAGCCCGACTGGTGGGATGACAGAACCTATATGAAATACTTCTTCAATGAAGATGAAATTTCGAAACGGAATCTCAACCTCCTTACAAGGGAACCGAGGCTCTCCCTTGCCGAAATCTCCAGCAATGTAAAAAAGGTTCTAAACTATTTTAATGAATTAAACCTGGCAAAGTTTAGGCCGAAAGCTGATCCTGCTGACAATAATGAGAGCCAGCCCGATTTTAATGATACTCCGAAAAATGACTATACAGCAAGGTATTCGGACAAGCTCCTCATGACACCCTTCGGGAGGCAGTACGGCACAAAAATTGATTCAATCCTGAATGATATTTTTGATTCTGAACGCCTCAAAGCATGGGAGTCAAAAAATGATGAGGAGATAGAATCAATTTCCAGATCCCTCTTCCATGTCTACAGCACCCTGCCCGGATCACTTGTGGTTAATCCAAACAAGAAGAGTGTTATTGATCTTGTGAATTTTCTTCTCACCCGGGACTACGGGATGAAAAAATTCATGGAAAAATATCTCCACATAGACAGAAAAATCCCTTTCAGCAGGTTCCACAGCGAAAACAAAGAGGCTGCGGAAGACTTTGTCACCACGCTTTTTAATGTTTTTTTTGAAGAAAATTTTACATCACTCTTTCGTATTATAAGAAGTCTTGACATGAAACAGTATGCCTGCGCATTTATAATTAAAAGGATCTATATAACAAGAGGGGAGGAACTCCCTATTTTCGGGTTTTTCCTCATTAAGGCGATTGCCCGTAACGGTAAAATTAAAGTTGTTTAGTTTCCCCCTGGTGCTTATTTTTTTATTTATTAGATGGAGGTTCTGTCAATGTCGTCAGGTCCTGATGAATATTTCGAAGGTGATTTAAGGCTTGAATCTGACAAAAAGCTGAAGGAGCCCGATATGTACCGGGTTCTGCTCCATAACGACCATTACAGTACAATGGATTTTGTAGTGGAGGTACTCATGACTGTCTTTCATATGCCCGCGGCTAAAGCCACGCAGATAATGCTTGATGTTCACAAAAAAGGTATGGGTGTATGCGGTGTATATATTTACGATGTTGCTGTAACAAAGGTGGAGCAGGTACACCTTATGGCAAGGGAGAGGAAATTCCCCTTGAGGAGTTCTTATGAAAAGGCCTGAAAAATTTTTAAAGAGGACGGTTTATGGAACTTAATTCTGTATTAAATGAAGTTCTAATGGCTGCATTTAATGAGGCCACTAAAAATAAGCATGAATACCTTACCCCTGAACATATACTCTATGCTTCACTCTTTTTTGATGAAGGTAAAACAATTATAGAAGGGATGGGCGGGGATATTAATAATCTCAAATCGAATATTGAAGACTTTTTCGATAAAAAAATGGAGAAGGTGGAAACCGATGAGCCCAGGCAGTCTGTAGGTTTTCAGAATGTAATGGAAAGGGCCATATGGCACACCGCTTCCGCGCAGAAGGATATTCTCGACCTGGGTGATGTTTTTGTTTCCATCCTTGATGAGGAGGAATCATATGCTGCCTATTTCCTCGGACTTGAAGGGATTACAAGATATGAGCTTTTAAAATATATTTCCCACGGGGTTTCTGTTTTCCCTGAACAGTACGACAATGATGAATATGTTGACAATTCCCACAGCGATAAAAAGGAAGCGGAGCCGGAGCAGGATAAAGGTAAAAAATTTCTGGAAGCCTTCACAGTTGAGCTTACAGAAAAGGCGGCACGCAACGAAATCGACCCCCTTATAGGGAGAGAGGATATAATAGAACGGACTATCCAGGTCCTTGCCAGGCGGACAAAAAATAATCCTATACACGTGGGTGACCCGGGTGTGGGGAAAACAGCAATTACTGAAGGCCTGGCACAGAGAATCGCAGACGGCAATGTTCCGGAGAAGCTAAAAGGTCTCAAAATATTTTCACTTGATATGGGGGCGCTTTTAGCCGGCACCAAGTTCAGGGGTGATTTTGAAGAGCGTATGAAAAGGGTAGTTCAGGAACTGAAGAAGATGAATGATGTAATTCTTTTCATTGATGAAATACATACTGTTGTGGGAGCAGGGGCGGTTTCAGGCGGTTCAATGGACGCGTCAAATATGCTTAAACCGGTTTTAACTTCAGGTGAGGTTAAATGTATAGGCTCCACCACATACGAGGAGTACAAGAAGCATTTTGACAAGGACAGGGCCCTGTCAAGACGATTCCAGAAAATAGAGATACCGGAGCCAACCATTGAGGAGACTGTTGAGATCCTTAAAGGCTTAAGGGAGAGATACGAAAAATATCATGCTGTAAATTATACTGACGAGTCTATTACTGCAGCTGCGGAACTCTCATCAAAGTATATAAATGACAGGCATCTCCCTGATAAGGCTATTGACGTAATTGATGAGGCTGGCGCATTTGCACGCATATACCGCTCCGGGGAAGGGGAGATTATTGAGATAAGACCGGAGGATGTGGAAAAGGTTGTGGCACGTATTGCCAAACTGCCGGAGAAGAGTGTTTCTTCATCTGAGAAGGTAAAACTTAAGGATCTGGCAGCAGGCCTTAAATTGAAGATTTTCGGCCAGGAAAAGGCTGTTGAGCTGGTAGTTGATGCTATTAAACGAAGCAGGGCGGGATTTGGCAATCCTGACAGGCCCATTGCATCATTCCTTTTTGTGGGCCCCACAGGTGTGGGTAAAACGGAACTTGCCCGTCAGCTCGCCGCAAACATGGGAGTGGAAATTCACCGCTTTGACATGAGTGAATATCAGGAGAAGCACACTGTTGCAAGGCTCATAGGCGCGCCGCCAGGATACGTGGGCTACGAAGAGGGGGGACTCCTTACAGAGGCTGTGCGTAAAACACCCCACGCGGTTCTGCTGCTGGATGAAATCGAAAAGGCTCATTCCGATATTTTCAATACACTCCTGCAGGTTATGGATTATGCCACACTTACAGACAATACCGGCAAGAAAGCCGATTTCAGAAATGTGATAATTATTATGACATCAAATGCCGGAGCCAGGGATATAGGGAAAAAACAGCTGGGATTCCAGGAGCGCCATGTAAAAGAGGATGCAATTGACAGCGCTGTGGACCGTATATTCTCACCGGAGTTCCGGAACAGGCTCGATTCTATTGTCACCTTCAATGATCTTGATGAAACGGTTGTTCTTGATATTGTGGGTAAGGAAATTGATATATTCGCTGCTCAGCTTAAGAATAAAAATGTCACACTTGAGGTAACTGAAGAGTGCAGAAAATGGCTTGCTTCAAAAGGCTATTCACGTGAATTCGGTGCAAGACAGATCAGCCGCCTTATACAGGAAAAACTGAAAAGCTTTTTTGTGGATGAAGTTCTTTTCGGCAGACTAATGGAAGGGGGCTACGCTATTGCTGATATTGAGGATGATGAAATCAGGATAAACGTGGTTGATAACTGATAAATATGCCTGTTTTTTATCTGAATAATAAAGATACTTTCCCCCCGGTTTCACTGGCAGAGGAAAATGGTATTATTGCCGTGGGGGGGGACCTCTGTCCGGCCAGACTCATTGAAGCATATAAAAAGGGAATTTTCCCCTGGTTTTCCGAAGGTGACCCCATAATCTGGTGGTCCCCCGATCCCCGATTTGTTCTTTTCCCTGAAGAGATAAAAATATCAAAATCTATGAAGCAGGAGCTTCGCCGCAGAACATTTACAATTACAGCAGACACCGCATTTGAACAGGTTATCCAGGAGTGCAGAAAACCGCGGAAACATGAAACTGGAACATGGATAACCGGAGAAATAGTTAAAGGATATACTGAACTCCATAAAGAGGGATTTGCACATTCTATTGAAGCATGGAGAGATGGAGAGCTTGCAGGCGGACTTTACGGCGTATCACTGGGGAGATGTTTTTTCGGTGAATCGATGTTTACAAAAGAGACAAACGCTTCAAAAGCCGCATTCATTATGCTTGCAGAAAAATTAAAAGAACTCGATTTTGACTTAATCGACTGCCAAGTCTACACTGCACACCTTGAAAGCCTTGGAGCTGAGGAAATACCCCGTGATGAATTCTGCGCCATACTTAAATATTCCCTTGCAAAGGAGACCCTCAGGGGGAACTGGTCACAGAATGGGCTTTTCAATTTCAATTAGCCTTAACTGCTGAGGCTGTTGTGAATTTATCTTCACTTTTAACAGATGCGAAAATCTCATCCAGATGCCTGCTCAGATTATTATATCTATCCCCTGACGTTCTCCCTGAAAGTATAATAATATAATCATCCCTTTCAATAATAAAAAGCTCCATAACATGATCATGCCTGTTTTTCGAAACTGCCCTGTAATAATCATTCCCCTCTTTTTTCCCCCATCTCTGCTGAACCATGGAGAACCTTCCTCGCCTGAGCCACTCCCTGGAGAGATCATTCAGCCTATCTTCCCCCTTTTTAACAGCGGACACTTCAATTCTCCCTGAACCATCAGGACTCACATAAACTTTATATAAAAGAAAATTACCCTCTCTTTTTTCTCCGGGAACCCCCTCCCGCCATCCTGCAGGTATTACTGCTGAAAAACCGCTCCCCCTCCCTGTGGAGAATGTCACCCCTGCACCGCTGCTCTCCATGCTCCCCGGAAGCCAGGCTTTACGTGAAAGCATTTTCTTCAATGCTTCAGATGCATTGAGATCAATATCCCTGAAGTTGCTCCCGTCCATAATCCATGCTGCAATTTTTACATTATATGCAGACTTGAGATTCCGCCTCAACTCGGCAATATCCCCGGCTGGGGGGAAAAATTTCATCTCCACCCCATGTCTCCTGTGAAAGGTATTAAGCGATACTGCTGTAACAAGGGCATCCTCCCCCTCTTTAGCCAGAACAGACCTGATATACATTTCCCTGTCAATCAGTTCCGGGTTAAAATCCTCAACCGCAGGGATCAGACTCCCCCCGGTAATAATTTTTTCATAGCCCTTTAAATTATTGTTCTTAAGTTCAGATTCGATCAAACTGTATTTTTCTCTGTAATTCAGCAAAGCCCTCTCTGTGTAATTCATCTGGAGCAGAAGCTCAGCACAGGCTGCTGCATAATCGAGCAGAACATTAATCTCCTCCTGGGCAATTTGCCCTTCAAGTTTCCCCGCCCTCTCACTCCTTATCCTCTCATGCTCAGCCCGGGCAGCATCATATTTACTGTAGTCCCCCCTTATTGACTCTGCAATAAGCGAGCCCCGGGTTCTCAGGTCACGATTGATTGTTGAATACTCCTTCAGAATTTCGCTGGTCATTCCCCCTCTGATATGAGCAGGTATTGCTTCAATTTTAAAAAGTCCCCTTATAAAATTAACACCCCTCAAATAAGCGGATCTATAGATTCCATTTATTCTTTCTATCCCCGATTGCGAAAGCGGCACAGAACTTTCAGTGAGACTCTGGAAAAAGAGACCCTGCTCCAGTGACCGGTGATTTCTATACCTGTGGAAAGCTGTATATTCTGCAGGTGTCATTACACCTGCAAGGCATATCCTCTCAATAAAATCGGATGAGAGTTCAGAGTAGCTGTTTAGAAGTTCTTTAATCTCTCCAAAATGCTTCTTTGCTGTAAAAAATATCTCTTCATTATATATAATTAAAGCTGAGTTGCCGCTCTTAAGCCTTCCAATCCGCGCCTCCTCTCTTTTAATAACATTTTCGTAATGCCTAATATATCTTGCTGCTATTCCTGAATTATTATTCCTGACCCTCTTTACATAAACCTCCCCTTCAGTCCCCGACAGAACCCTGATCACAGAACCCCTGTATTTGTCAATCTCGTTGACAGCCTCATTAAATCTGGAAAAATCGGGAATTTCATAAAGGGGCGTATTATAGCTTTTTGCACCTGAAGGGGCGCCATGCCCAAGGGAGGAAGTTAAAATTTCCCTGTTTGAATCAAAAATAAGTTTTTCAAAACTCCCTATATCTGTACCGGTGAAATCTGCGGGTAGAACAACATCCCTTTCCCCGGCAAAATCTCTCATTGCTTTGTACATTTTATCTTTTGTTAAAATTTTCTTTGCTGTAAAATTCCAGTCAGGTGCAGAGATAAGATAATTCTCCAGAAATTTCACCTGTGAATTAAAATCATATGCTTCAGCAATAATTAATGCATTTTTAAAAATCATATGCTCAAAATTAATATCATTAGACACATAATCGCTTCTGCTCAGATCATACTCGGTTTTACTAAGTATATCCCTTATCAGCTTTTTACCGGTTTTATCAAACTCCCCCATCCCCTCTTCGTTTATATATTGAAGAGTCAGGGTCTCCAGTTCATCATTCCCGGGCCTGAATGATAAACCGCGGTTTTTCTCTGTAATATATTTTAATATTTCCCCCCTGATCTGATCCTTCAATGGAGTATTAAGGGGCCTGTTTAAAAGTGCGGAAAGGTAATAGAGAGATATGACAGGCATGGCAAGCTCATTTACCCGCTTTTCTATTTCCGGGATAGAATACTCTCTCTCTGCAGCCTGAAGCGAACCATCACCCGCTTTCACCCTGATTAATATATCAAGAAATTTCTCCCTCTCCTTTATTTCATTATCAATTAAACTCAGGAGTTGTTTATCTTTATACTTACTCTTCTCTACTGAACTTTTAAGCCCTTTAAGATTCTCAAGACGATTTTCCCATCTAACAAATCTGGCATCAGCCCCATAGCTTATGCCTGAGAAGAGAATTAAAATGGAGAGTGCTGCGAATAAAGCCCTTTTCATAATACTTCCCCGGTAAAATAATCTTCCGGAAATATCCGGTTATAATAATTATCGGATCATTAAATAATTACATAAGAATGATATATAAAAAGAAGAAGAATCTTTTTCTTTAAGGTAGCTCACTTCTACCCACAAATCGAGATCTATCAAAATGACAAAAGATATTTCGCGAACAATCATTTAGTGAGTGCCTTTGCCCGGTGTATTGGCCCCCTAAATCTACCCCGGGAGTACTTCTTCGCTTTGCTCAGGGCGCCCCGGAGGGGGACTTTGTTTAGTTTTAATAACAAATAATTCTATAATAAAAGCGTTTTCAAGGTTAAGATTTATTTCAAAACTTCTTTTTTTAAGTCCCCCTCCGGGCGGTGTACTGAGATAGACGAAATAGGATTTAGGGGGCTTTTTAAAAGCGGGTATTAGTAAACACCCACAGAGAGGGTTCAGAAATCTTTTTCTTGACTTTTTTATAAAATCAATTCATCATTAATATAGATTATATTTGGAATCAGTAATTATTCCTAAAGATATTTTTAGTGCAATAATGCTGTTTTTAATATCCCTGCCGCCTACGGCGGCAGGGATATTAAAGCATTTTATTCCAGATAAAAATTAAGGAATTAAAAGAGATTATATTAGTAATTGAAATTCCGTATCCTAAATGAGCCTTTGGCAGGAATATATGAGCAACGATGAAAAACGTAAACGCCTTGAACGCCATGCCAGATCCCTGCTGATATCAAAGGATATCTCTGCCGGGGATAAAGAGCAGGTCAATTCCATAATGAAAAATCCGAATCTTACCCCTGAGGAAAGATTCGGATTAATTATAAGGCTTATAGAAAAAGCCCCTGACAGAGAATTCAGCGAAATCCCGGATATAGAAATTCCGGACAACAATGAACAGAAACATGCCGGAACTCAGAATACTGCAGCAGACAAGCCTGATCATAAACCTTCATTAAGCGTGGAGAGCAGCAGTTTTAATGGTGGAATTAAACGGATACCTCAGGTTAACGGCCCCACAGAAACAGCCCTTTACATAAACGATATCTACCTTAAATATAAAAAATTCAAACTCTTTAAAAAAAAATACCTGGTTGAAAGAAGCAACCGTTTCGGATTCGGCTTCCGCAAAAGGCTTGTCCCGACCAAAAAATATCTTGAAGTAATCTCCAGGGTCCAATCTTTTCAGGAAACCCTTCTTTCCCGTCTCCCCTTTATACTCGATTATATTTTAAAAAGTGAAACCATTGAATCACCACTGGAGTTTAATTACCTGCGCCACCTGAGGAAATGGATCCTTGACATGCCCTTCTCATCACTCCCATACAACAGAGTAAAATGGTTTGAACAATGGAGCTTTGAAAGGGAACTGAAGTCCTATACAATTAATTTTTTCTCTTTTATGCGTATGGACCAGGAACATCGTGAAAGAATTCTCCTCATGGCTGAAAACATAATACGTGAAGCCCCTGATCTTATTAAAGAAAAAATAGAGGAGGGGGAGGAACGTTCAGTTGCGGTTAAAAAAGAAAAGAACAACTTTTTCAGAGAAAAAATGATTTATGAGTACATGGGGGCATTACGCTCATTTATCGCTCTCCCGGGTGAGCCTGACAGCTCCGTTGCAAAACATCTGAATAAAATTACAGGATTAAACACCCTCACTGACTTCATAAACATGTCAATTGAAGCATTAATTTTTCAAAGACCCTACGAGCCGCGGGAACTGAGGGAATATTTCGAGATTACACCTGTTGCTGTAAGCAGTGAAAAGTGGGACTATAACCCGGAAAAGCTGAAACAGTTCGGCAAAGATCCTGAATCAATAAGATTAAGGGGGCTTAAGCGTTTAAAGCAGGAGCTATTCTGGTATGATACTGTTTACCAGCTTGTAAAAATAGAGGACAATGGCCAGAATATACTCATGAAATCTGCGGATGATCAATGGAAGCTTCTTGATAAAATAAACAGAGACCCTGCAGATACCTTTAACAAAAATTTCATTGTTTTCCTGGAAGGTACTGTAAACTACTTTCGAAATCTTCTTGTGCCTCTTTTAAACGGATCGAAGCTCCACCTTGAATCTGAAAAGGGTGCGGCAGAAGGTGCAATTTTCCAGAAAGGATTTTTTGAAGAGGAGCTGCGGGAAATTGAAGAGCTTTACAACGACATCTATCTTTTCCGCAATCAGAACCCCACACTAAAAATTTCACTCGAAGAGGCTGAAAAAATTATCAATAGAAAAATCTCATCAATGACCCATGTTGAGAAGCTTCTTTTCAAAGCAGGGAAGAGCTTCTACTTCACAGGACAGAAGCTTCATGAGGAATACCACAACCATCTGGAGATCCTGGGGAAGGGGGCTAATAGTGACAACAGCAGCAAAGAAACCGTTGAAGGTGCTCTTATAAATTTTCACGACTGCAGACTCAAAGAGATGGAGGAAAAAACACCACTTATCAGGCGGATACAGGGGCGCCGCATAATCAGCGAATCTCTTAAAGGCGGAATTATTATCTTCATTATAGCATACTGTTACCAGATGGCTAATCTCTGCGGATATCCCCAGCTGAAAAATGATATGAATAAACGGGAAAGCCTGCGGAGACAGATTGGCGATATGAAAGGAGAAATATCATGATTTTAAAGGAACAGCCTGTAACACTTAAAGGGAACAGGTTTTTTCAACGATTATTTCGGTAATTTCGACAATATTATATTCAGGAAGAAGTCTGCCTGGTTTAAGGGATCATCCAGGGAGGAGATGCTTCAAAGAGCAATAGATGAGGGACTTAACTGTACTCCACTGCCATACGGGTCAACCAGAATGATTTATTTTAAGCACCTCCTTTTTGCGGACAAAATTCCCGCTCTTTTCGGATTCGACTATGGCCCTGTTTCCCTCCCGGGAGGGAGAGCCACCATAACCCAGGGGCAGATATTCAATTCAGCAGGGCGGACAACAACCTTCAGCCCCTCATGCAGAATAATTGCGGATATGGGGTCCCGTGAGCTTCACACAAATACTACAGGGGGCAACTGCGACAGACGCTTTTCCCGCTGGTACAGCAATAATATGAAAGACTGGATCACAGCAGGATACAGGATAATACCCTGATTTCTCCTTGACACCCTTTTTTATTTATATTATTTTTTTAGTGTAAATATAAAATTTATTCCTGACTGGCCGAAGTGAGGAATAAAAAAATTTCATGGAGGGTTTATGCGTTTTTTAAAATATCTTGTAATACTCATTATTGGTCTTTCTCTTTTCGTAGCATGCGGCACAAAAAAGAAAGAAATGACAATTCAGGACTATGCTAAAATTGAAGCTGAAGTGGCAATACCTGATCCTGATCTTGATCCTGCCAAGGTTGAGCAGATTGCAAAGAAATACGGTTTCACCTTTGACCAGTATAAAGAATTTTTTGAAAAAGTTCAAAATGACCCTGAACTGCAGGAAAAGCTCGGGGAACTAACACTGGAAGATCAGAAGCCTGCTGAAAAGTAATTTTTAAAGCCCCCTGCATAAGGGGGCTTTTTTACAATACAGCAACTGCCTATTATTACTTTATATAGCTCATTCCAGATTTTTGGGATACAAAGGGAGTACTTCTTTGCTTTTCCCCCTACTTCATCAGGAAGAGGATTTCTTCTCTACAACCATTACAGTACAATCATCCGCCTTAATATACTCCGGAGAGTTTACCTTTTTTACCAGTTCATCAAAAAGCTCAAAAACCGGGACTTCTCTGTTTCTGAATATATCCGCAAATATCCCCGGATCAATCTGTTTAAAATCATCAGTTATAATATCAGTAAGACCATCAGTAAAAAGAAAAATCCTGTCCCCGTCGATCATATCAAATTCATATGTGCTGAAAACCTGGTTTTTAATAGGCCCCAGGAATGGATCATTCCCGCTAAGCTCCTCTACAGAATCCCCCCTTATAACCATGGGATTCGGATGCCCGGCATTAGAGTAATATAGTTTCCCCGATGTTCCATCCACAAGGCCGCAGAATGAGGTTACAAAGGATTCAACCGGAAGATTTGCCGAAAGCTCCCTGTTTAAAATTGTCATCACACCCCCCGGGTCTTCTGTCATCTTCAGGGCGTTGCGGAAAACCATTTTTACAATTGCAGTAAACATGGAGGCTGAAACACTGTGCCCGGACACATCTGCAATAAAAAACATAACCCTGTTTTCCCTGAAGTGTATATAGTCAAAAAGATCCCCCCCTATATCGGAAAGGGGCTGTGTCCAGGCAAGAATATCAATATCCTCTGTTGAAAAAAGCGGTTCAGGGAAAATATACTTCTGAAGTTTTTTTGCCATAAATAGTTCAACTTTCATAAACTCATTAAAATCGGTCATTTCCCCGATTTTAATTCCATTCTCAATACGCTTAAGCATTACCTCAGTCTGCTCAGGTTTGGTTATAAAATCGTATGCTCCCAGCTTATAGCTTTCAACCCTAAGCTCCGAATCGGGTACACCCGACATCATAAGTACAGGCTTTGCAGAAATATGCTTACTCCTGAGATAATGGAGAACCTCCAGGCCGTTCATTTCAGGCATATTCATATCAAGGATTATCAGATCAACAGCAACCGATTCAAGCAGCTCAATTGCTTCACGGCCGCCTGATGCTGTAAATACAGTGTAGCCGGCCCTGGAGAGAATTTTTTTCATAAGACTCCGGATCGAAGCCTCATCATCTATTACGAGTATCCTCTTATTCATAAGCATTACCCCTGAATTTCAGGACAGCTGTCATTATACCTTCTCCCCTCTCCTGTATATTAGAAAAGCAGCAGCGCCCACCAGTGAAAAAAGAAAAAAGAATGCGGCAGTTTTAAGTCCAAGTGCGGAACCCGCTTCACGTCTTGACAAAAGAAGTTCAAGGTAGGGCTTTTCTGCTGAAACGATTTCCCTGTCATTAAAAATTTTACTGTCAAAATAGCGCAGTGTATTCCGCGCAGGGATCCCCTCAGAGTCCCAGTACTTATAACCTGCAAAAATCTGCGGATCCCTGAGCAGTATATAAGCCCTGTGAAACTCCATTGCATCATCGCTCCCTCTTTCAAGGTGATGAACAATCTTCGGCTCAATATATACCCTTGAATATAGTGAAACAGATCCCATAATAACTGCTGCAGCAAGTGTTGCAGCAATAAATGCAATATATATTATCTTATCATCAGGTCTTTTCATTTCATTTTACCTTCTAAAATTTCCACAATCCCCTTTTTTTCAAGGGAAAGATTTTTTAAAACCACCTTATTCTCGTCAGGGAAGCGGTTTGCAGATTCTCCGTTTTTAACAAGCCCGTCAAAATCGATCCCCATCTCTTTCATCAGCGGCTCCAGCTCTCCACGGTCTTTTTCCATCCTCACCTGAACAATCCCTGTTTCAAAGGGGAGTATTGAAGGGAGATCAAATGGGACAAGGAGGATCGGATTATTATTACTGTCCATAACCGCAACTTCACCTTTTACATTAAGAAAAACCGTGCTGTCGTTATCGTTTTTAAGGCCGCCGGTAAAGTTAAGGCTCACCATGCCCGCTTCATCAGCAGCCCCTGCTTTAAGGGAGAGTGACGGTGATATAATCTCCTGCGGAATTTTTGCGCATGCAGAAAACATAACCGCAACTGCGGTGATACAGATAAATTTTTTTATAATAGATGACATCTCCCCTCCATGTAGTACTGCTGAGCAAATCCTGTTAATTACCCCCTATTAAATGACTTCATGTATTATATGTAAAGTAAAAAACAGTAATTTAAAAACCCGGAGGTTTCCTCCGGGTTTTTTACATGAAAAAATCTTTGACATGGTGTGATAGTAATAATATTATTCAGAATATGATTATTATAATAATCCGGAGATAATATGAATTTTTATAAAATAAACCTTCACCTGGAAACCCTTGAAGATGGGCAGATACTGGCCACTTCACAGGATGTACCCGGCCTTGTTGCACAGGGGAGAACTGTTCAGGAAGCGGTTGAAATTGCTCAGGATGTGGCACGTAAAATAATTGAATCACACCTGGAATATGGAGATCCACTCCCAGAAAATCTTTTAACAGTAGCAGACTCCATTGAGCTGAATATCGCGGTTGCAATTTAATGGGAAGACTTGCCGGTTTCTCCTATAGAATAGTAACCAGAAAGCTTCGGAATCTTGGTTTTGAATTTGATCGTAGTGCAAGAGGGAGTCATGAAATCTGGTATAACAGAGAAACCCGTAAAAGAACAACAATCCCTCATCATCCTGGAGATTTACCTGAAGGGACTCTTAAAGCAATTCTGAATCAGGCTGGCGTATCAGCAGATGAATTTCTTAACTCATAAATTTAATCTAAAATAAAATGAAAAACTACGACATAATAATAATCGGTGCAGGCCCGGCAGGGCTCTTCTGCGCAATAAATGCGGCTGAGAATAGTAACAGGAAAATTCTTATACTGGAAAAGAACAGCTCTGCGGGAAAAAAGTTTCTCCTCTCCGGATCGGGGCAGTGTAATATTACACACACCGGTACAGTAAATGAATTTACACGGCACTACGGAACCGGCGGCAGCTTTGTTAAGCCTGCACTGAAAGGTTTCCCCCCTGCGTCATTGATCAGCTTCCTTGAAAAGAATAATATCCCTGTTATTGAAAGGGAGGACGGGAAAATTTTCCCTCAATCTATGAGCGCATCTCAAGTATTAACAATGATGCTTAATCTTTGCAGAGAGCGAAATGTGGAAATAAAGTACCAGACCCCGGTAATGAAAGGGGTTTATGATAATAGAAAGTTCAGAGTATCATCTGACAAAGTGGAGGAGACTTTTACCGCTCCGCTCCTTGTAATTACCGCAGGGGGGAATTCCTACCCTGCAACCGGATCAGATGGGGATGGATACAGGCTTGCCCGCAGCCTGGGACACTCAATAGCAGACCCGGCCCCGGCACTTGCGCCTTTATTTATAAAAAATTTCCCCTTTGCGGAACTTTCAGGTATTTCATTTAAAGGGAGAAGCATATCACTCTTCAGAGAAGGTAAAAAAATTTCCGCCTCATCAGGGGACATACTCTTTACACATAAGGGACTCTCCGGCCCCGGCATACTCGACATGAGCAGATATATCCGCAGAAACGATATAGTTGAAATATCTTTAACCGGAGAGAGAATAGAGGTGCTTTCAGAAGACTATATTTCCAGGTCACGTACTGTAGGTAAAAAAAGCATAAAGCATTTTTTAAAGAGCTATGATCTTCCTGAAAGACTTATTCCTTTGATACTTGAAGAGCAGGGGATAAATCCTCAGAAAAATGTATCTGAAATCAGTAAAGCTGAAAGGAATTCCCTCCTGAAATATTTATGCCGATACCCATTTACCGTTGAAACGGTTGGCGGTTTTAATATTGCCATGGCAACAGCCGGAGGGGTATGCAGGGATGAAATCAGCAGCCGCACTATGGAATCAGCGCTTATCCCCGGCCTCCTCTTTGCCGGGGAGGTAATTGACATTGACGGTGATACTGGCGGCTACAATCTTCAGTGGGCATTTTCTTCTGCAAAAGCTGCGGCAGATCACCTACTTAAAGAGGGGTGACAGAAATTTAAACTCAGGTGTGCCTGCTTTCTCCAGAAGCATAAATGCAATGGTTTCAGTAGGATAAACAAGGGCTCCTGCTTTCTCAAGCATGGAAAGGGCCTGAAGCCAGTCATGTTTTCTTCTTGAAGCCACAGCATCAGATGCAATCACCACCCTGTAGCCCCTTTCAAGCAGGCTGATCGCTGTCTGGAATACACAGATGTGTGATTCAATTCCGGTAATTATTGCTGTTTTTTTACCTTTTTTTTCAATTGCCTCAAAAAGATCCTTATCTTTTGTGCAGTCAAAATGAATCTTCTCATAATTATCTTCATCAGAAATATAATCCTGCAGCTCTCCTATTGTAAGGCCCAGCCCTTTTCTGTACTGCTCTGATACAATTACAGGTATACTCATTTTTAAAGCTGTATTTAAAAGTATGATCGCATTTTTTTTAAGGATTTCCTGCACCTTTTCCTTCATTGCATTAAAAAGGTTTTTCTGTATATCCACCACAAGAAGAAAAGCATCGTCCCTTTGAATAAAATATTTACTCATAACCCCTCCATATATTCCGGATTATTTCCGGAGAATAAATCTGTTACCTTAAAAGATCATTACTGATATTATCGAGAATTGATCCTGTCCCGGGATCTTCAATATTCCGCTGGATCTTCTGCTTCTGATCCTTTACTATATTTTCACCAGGCCCCCTGATTACAGTTGGAGCATCAGAACCGAGCCCCTCGCAGCTTTCACAGGTTTTATCAGGTGCAAACTCCGGTATAAAGACCTCGGAAATAATAGATCTGCACCGAGGCCCGGGAAGGAGGCCGGTGTTGGCACAGACATTAAGTGATGTAAGACCCGAATATACAGGGAAATCCCTTACCGAATCCCTGCTCATGGCCTCACGCATATATCTTCCCCATACAGGTGCAGCTATCCCCCCTGCAGACTGCCCGGAACCTAAGGCAAGTCCCAGTTTATCATAACCGATCCAGAGTCCTGTTGTAAGCTGAGGTGTAAAACCGACAAACCAGGCATCCATCCAGTTGCTTGTGGTTCCGGTTTTCCCCCCTGCCGGTCGTCCCGGATTAGCATGCCTTGCAGTACCGGAGGATATAACACTTCTCAGGAGACTTATCATAATCTGCGCTGTGGCAGGTTGTATTACCTGTATTGTACCGTTTTTAGTTTTCTCCGCAAGCTGCTGCTGTATATCCTTTTCCATATTCTCAAGAATTTCACCATTTCGATCCTTCACATACCTGACACTGAAAGGTATAACCTCCTTCCCGCCATTTGCAATAATAGCATAGGCTGTTGTAAGCTCAAAGGGGCTCACCTCAAAAGATCCCAGTGCTATGGAAAGGTTTCTCGGTATACGGCTGCTTTTTTCCGAATCGTTAAACTTTAAAAGCCTGGCAAAATAATTCATTACAGTTTCTATACCAAGCGTATCAGCAATGCGTATAGAGATAATATTGATAGATTTTTCAAGGGCGCGTCTCATACGGACAAAGCCGTAATATTCACCTTCATAATTTTCAGGCATCCACTCCCCCCCCTCTGTATCAAGATACACAATAGGGGAATCGAGAATAGGGGTTGCAGGGGTAAACTTCCCTGTTTCCAGTGCTGCCGCGTAAAGAAGGGGCTTAATAGCTGATCCGGGCTGCCTCCTTGACTGTATGGTACGGTTGAGCTGGTTAATACTGGAAAACTCCCCCCCGCCGACCATAGCCTCAATATATCCATTCTCATGATTTATGGAAATAATACACCCTTCAACCCTCTGCTGATCCTTATCATCACTGTAGGTCTCCTTGTACATATCGATGAAATCACTTACAACATCAAGACCGGCAAGGAAGTTAATTCCCTCCAGCTCTTCAATAATCTCAGCCCTTAAATGATAATTCAGCTTTAAATTCTCCTTTTCAGCTTCGGTCAAAGAAGCTTCATCCCCCTCTCCGGCTTTTTTGCTGTCAAATGTCCTGCCGGCAAGCCCCGAGGAAACAAGGCTCTGGCGTGAAAGGGTATCTTTCAAAATTCTCTGCCCTGCAATCTGTTTGTTAATGTCAAGAGTGGTATAAACAAGAAGCCCCTCTGAATAAACAGCCTCTTCGCCATATTTACGGATAAGCATTCTTCTCACATGCTCAGTAAACCAGGGAGCCTTATCAATGCGGGCGCTCCATGTATTGATTGAAGGTTCAATCTCGCTTATATATACCAGATAATCGGGCCAGAAATCGAGAAAACTTTTTTCCGCCTCTTCAACAGTAACAAAGCCCGATTCAACCATCTTTGCCAGTACAATCTTGTGGCGGTTTATTGAATTTTTAGTATGCCTTATAGGGGAAAGACGATTTGGTGATGACGGCAAAGTTGCAAGAAGAGCAGATTCCGCCAGATTAAGCTCCCATACATGTTTGTTAAAATATATCTTTGAAGCGGACTCAACCCCGTAGGCTCCATGGCCAAGAAAAATCTGGTTAAGATACATACCCATGATTTCATTTTTAGTATAGCTCACCTCCATCATAACAGCAATAAAGGCTTCCTTGATTTTTCTGAAAATATTACGCTTCCCTGAAGTGAGAAGTATTTTGGAAAGCTGCTGGGTAATGGTACTCCCCCCCTGTTTTATTTTTCCGGAAAAAACATTAATAAAAAAAGCACGCACAATTCCCTTGGGATTAACACCGAAATGACTGTAAAACTCATTATCTTCACTGGCAATAAAAGCATTTACCAGATTATCCGGAATTTTCTCAAAGGGGACCACCTCTCTCTTCTGTCTGAAAAGCTCGGAAATCAGAATTCCATTCTGATCGTAAATCTTTGTAGTAGTTTCAGGCTGATAATCAGCCAGGGCTTTCACATTTTTAAAATCTGAAAGAATAATAACAAAAAAAGCAATTATTACACCTGCAAAGAGCCCGATTAAAATTGTTCTGTAATATCTCAGCAGTTCCGGAAGATTTGAGAAAAAAATTGAAAAGAATTCAATAATTGAATTGATGAAATTACTCCCTTTTCCGCCCCCTCCGCCCCATTTGCCGCCGGATGAGCCTCTATTATGAAATGCTGTTCCGCTATATCTTGCCATTTTTATGCCCTTTTTAACATGTAACTGAATATTTTAAGCTTCATATATAATTATTGTCCCAGTAAACAAACAATTTTTTTAAAAAGAATAAAAAAAACAAAAACAAATATAATGAGTCTTAAATTGGCCATATTTTTAAATAATTGCTTTTAAACGTCTTTAAGCATCTATAATGATCGTATATGATTTTACAGCTGCTGACGAACATGTAAGTAACACGGGAAATATTTAAAGCTATCAAGGATGATGGCGTTTAATTCATGGAGGAATATTATGGTAATTAATCACAACGTAGCTGCAATCTTCTCTCATCGTACTCTGAAATTTCATGACTGGAACATTACAAAGGACATTGAGAAGCTTTCTTCAGGTATGAGAATCAATAAGGCTGGTGATGACGCGTCAGGTCTGGCAGTATCTGAAAAAATGAGATCTCAGATTCAGGGTCTAAGACAGGCAACACGGAACACTGAAGACGGTATGTCAATGATCCAGACAGCTGAAGGCTATCTTACACAGACACAGGAAATACTTCAAAGGATAAGAGTCCTTGCGGTTCAGGCTGCAAACGGAATCTATACAGATGAAGACAGACAGCTCATTCAGATTGAAGTTTCCGAGCTGGTTGACGAAATCGATAGAATCGCCTCCCAGGCTGAATTCAACAAAATGAAGCTTCTAACCGGTTCTTTTGCCCGTCTGCACCCGTCTGCTTCAATGTGGTTTCACATGGGTCCGAACATGCATCAGAGAGAAAGGGTATTTATTGAAACCATGACAACAGCAGCTCTTGGTCTCAGAAATCCCACAGTACTTACATTTATTTCCCTTTCAACTCCCGGAAAGGCGAATTCAGTTATAGGACTGGCAGATGAAGCCCTGAGACTTGTATCAAAGCAGAGAGCAGACCTGGGCGCCTACTACAACAGGCTGGAGCACTCAGCAAAAGGTCTTATGAATGCCTATGAAAATGTACAGGCATCTGAAAGCCGCATAAGAGATACAGACATGGCCGAACAGATGTCATCTTTTGTAAGATACCAGATACTCACCCAGGCGGCAACTTCAATGCTTGCCCAGGCAAATTCTAAATCGCAATCAGTATTGCAGTTATTACAATAAACTAAGCTTGAACAAACATCGCAGAACCACTCGAAACGCCGGACTCTCCCATCCGGCGTTTTTTAATTAATAGCGCTACTGCAAAAAGTCTGCCACAGAGACACAGAGTCACAGAGGTACGGAATTTTATAGAAATTAGTAATCAATAATACATATTTGCAAAAAATTGTAAATATATTTATTTACGATTTCATATATCCGTATAATTAGTTCATCTTTCTCTGTGTCTCTGAGCCTCTGTGGCAAAATAAGTTACTTTTTGCAGGAACGCCATTAATGGCAGCTTCCGGAGAAATGTAACATTTATTAAATTATTGACACTCTATTATTAATAATGTATAATTATTTTATACTGATCCTTTATCCGCGAAATCCCCCGATTTAACTTTAGATACAAGGAGACTTACTCTTATGAGAATGGACCGTTTAACATTGAAGGCGCAGGACGCTATCAATAATGCCCAGAATATAGCAACAGAAAAGGACAGTTACGAAATACACCCTGAACACCTGCTTAAAAGTATAGTTGAGCAGGAAGGGAGCATTTTTGTTTCCATGGCTCAGAAACTTGGAGCGCCCCTGGCACAGATAAAATCGGAACTGGATGATTATATAAACAAAATGCCGAGCCAGACCGGTGCAGGCCCCGGCGGGGGATCAATGTCGCAGAAGCTCCGCACTGTCCTTAATGAAGCGTGGAACCAGGCTGTAAAACTTGGAGACCAGTACCTGAGCACAGAGCATATGATCCTTTCACTTGCCGGAACAGAAACCGGCAGGGCAAAACATATACTTAACTCCTACGGATTTAACAGGGACACAATTCTCCGCATACTAATGGATATACGGGGGGGGAAAAGTGCTGACAGTGAAAACGCTGAAGAGAAATATAATGCACTGGCTAAATACAGCAGAAACCTTACGGATTATGCGAGGATGAACAAGCTCGATCCTGTAATCGGCAGAGATGAGGAGATACGCCGGGTTATGCAGGTTCTTACCCGCCGCACAAAGAATAACCCTGTACTTATTGGAGAACCGGGCGTTGGTAAAACAGCAATCGTTGAGGGACTGGCACAGAGAATGGTTGCGGGAGATGTGCCTGAGAGTTTAAAAAACAAGCGTCTCGTGGCACTTGATATGGGCGCTTTAATTGCAGGCGCCAAATTCAGAGGAGAATTTGAAGAACGCCTGAAAGCTGTTATACAGGAGGTTGAGGAATCATCAGGAGAGGTGATACTCTTTGTTGATGAGCTCCACACTCTTATAGGGGCCGGGGCTGCAGAGGGCTCAATGGACGCCTCCAATATGCTTAAACCGGCACTGGCAAGGGGTGAAATGCGCACAATAGGGGCAACCACCCTGGGGGAATTCCAGAAGTATATTGAAAAGGATAAAGCCCTGGAAAGAAGATTTCAGCCTGTATTTACAAATGAACCTTCAGTTGAGGATACTATTGCAATACTAAGAGGCCTTAAGGAGAAGTATGAAGTTCATCACGGAGTACGTATTTCAGATGCAGCCTGTGTATCCGCTGCAGTACTATCTGACAGATACATAACAAACCGCTTCCTCCCTGACAAGGCTGTTGACCTTATAGACGAGGCAGCATCCCTCATTAAAATGGAGATCGACTCCATGCCCACAGAGATTGATGAGATCGAGCGCCGCATACGCCAGCTCATGATCGAAAGTGAAGCCCTCAAGAAGGAGAAGGACAAAGCCTCAATGGAGCGGCTCGATAAAATAATGAAGGATCTGGCAGACCTTAATGAAAAGAAGAATGCCCTTGTGGCTCAGTGGCAGAAAGAGAAAGAGATAATTAAAAAGATAAGTAATATCAAGGAAGCTATTGAGCAGTACAGAATTGAAGAACAGATGGCTGAACGGGAAGGGAACCTTAACAGGGTTGCTGAGATACGGTACGGAAAAATTGTTGAACTTGATAAACAGCTTCAGGAACTCCAGAAAAAAGCGGGTGAAACCGGAAACGGCCAGACCCTTTTAAAGGAGGAGGTTACGGATCAGGAGATAGCTTCCGTTGTATCCAGGTGGACAGGGATTCCTGTATCCCGCATGCTTGAGGGTGAAAAAGAGAAACTGATACAGATGGAAACACTTCTTGAAAAACGTGTTGTGGGACAGGAGAGGGCAATAAGGGCAATCTCTGATGCTGTACGCAGATCCAGATCAGGTATACAGGACCCTAACAGGCCTATAGGGACATTTATTTTCATGGGGCCAACAGGTGTGGGTAAAACTGAAACAGCAAAGGCTGTGGCTGAATTTCTCTTCAACGACGAAAAGGCCATTGTACGGATAGACATGTCTGAATACATGGAGAAGCATGCAGTAGCCAGACTCATTGGAGCCCCTCCAGGGTATGTGGGCTACGAAGAGGGGGGACAGCTCACAGAGGCGGTGCGGAGAAGGCCCTACTCTGTTATACTCTTTGACGAGATTGAAAAAGCCCATCACGAGGTTTTCAACATTTTCCTTCAAATACTTGATGAAGGGAGGCTTACAGACTCCAAGGGGAGGGTTGTGGATTTTAAAAACACCCTGATTATTATGACATCAAATATCGGCACTTCCTACATAAGCGACCAGTCGATCCCGGAAGCTGACAGGATAAAAGGAATTGAGCAGGAGATGAAGATGCACTTCAAGCCGGAGTTCCTTAACCGGATTGATGAAACTATAATATTCAATCCCCTTTCCAGAGAAAATATTTCCAGTATTGTTAAAAATCATCTTACAGATGTTGCAATACGGCTCAGAGAGAGGGGGGTTTTTCTGGAGATAACACCTGCAGCCCTGGAGTTTCTGGCAAAAGAGGGTTACGACCCTGCTTTCGGTGCACGCCCGCTGAAAAGGGCAATCCAGAAATATATACTCAATCCTCTTTCAGTCAAAATTCTTTCAGGGGAGCATGTTGAAGGTTCTGTGGTTAAAATAGATTACAAGGGGAATGAAATAGTCTTCGTTGCAAAAAAGTAAGAGATTCAGCAGAGGCTGTCCTTGTCATACCGGCTGCAGCGAAGCGGAATGCCGGTATCTCATACACCAGATTTCATCAGGAGATTCCGGTATTTGGCCGGCTTTATTAGAACATCCTGTTCTATGCCGGCAGGCAAACCTCATGTTTGCTCCACAAACAGACGTTGCACGCCCTGAACACAGTGAGGAAGCACTCCTGGGGTGAAACCGGAATGACAAATTTTTTATAACTCAACTTCCGGGGTGGCCTCTGCTCAATATTTTATAATGCAGTTGTATTTATTATAAATCTTACCGAATTTTCATCTATCATAAGCTTTCTTGAAATAGCTTCAGGATTCCACCCTTTGTTGGAAAGCTCCCTTACTGTTTTCACTATAGTATCGTTCAGGTTTTTCCCCGGCACCCCTTTTATATCGCTGCGCACTTCCTTAAGAATCGGGTTATTATTGTCAACAGCCTGTATAAAGTCGGAAAACTCTTTCATCTTACGGTCTGTTTCCTGATACATCTCCTGAAGCCTGTTATCGGTTGAATCAATCTCTTTTCTAATTTTATCAACCTTCTGGAACATGGCGTGGATCTGTTTAATCCGCTCCTCCATGTGATCTGAAAGGCCGTCAACCTCATTAAGCTTATCACGAAGTTCCCTGATCTCATTCTCCCTTGTTTTAAGGATAAGTGTTTCCTCCTCAATTTTCCTGAGGCTCCCTGTAAGTTTTTCCACACGCTTATCCGATCTTTCCACAACCTTTTCAAAGGATTTTATTCTGCTGTCAATCCCCTGGAGGATGATATCAGATTTATTTACTGAATCCAGATTTTTGGTGATAACATCCTCATACTCTCTAAGCTCCCCAATCCGCCTTTCAACCATTGAATAAGACTCGCCAAGTGCTTCAATCCGGGAATTTACAGAATCAATTTTAGAAATATTATCAAGGAGCTTCTCCGATTTGTGCATTACCAGATCATTAGCTTCCAGGAGACCCTTAATTTCACTTTCAATGTCACCAAGCTTCTCCCTTTTTGCAGCGTAGGCACGGATTTCCCTGTCTGCTGTCTTCTTAAGATCCTTAATCTGCTCAATATCAGATACAAATTTTTCCAGTTCTTTAGACTGCTCCTGGGCTTCTGAAAGTATCCTGTTAAGCCGCAATACTGAATCATCAACCTTCTTAATCATATTATCTGTTTTGCCGAAAACTTCATTGCTCTGCTCGTATCTGATAATTTCCGAGCGTATATCCTCAAGCCGCTTTTCCAGATCACTGAAATTCTTCTGCAGAATTCCGGACTGCTCACCTGTTTTTCTGGTAAGCTGCACATCCTCCTCCTTAATCCTCCCCATAAGGGTGTTAAGCCTCAGCTCTATGGACTGGTACTCGGAATCTATATTATCAAGTTTCTCTTCAGCTGTGTCTATAATCCTGTTTTCAAGTTCAACAAACCTGTCTTCGAACTCCTCAATTTTCTTACGGATAACCTCCGCCTCTTTACGGGCAGCCTGAACAATTTCATCCTTCTTCGATACAGCATGAATACTAAGATTATCAAGCTCAGTCCTCACCTTCTCAACTTCACTCTCAAATGACTGAATAAGCTTAGATCTCGATTCCTCCACCGTAGTTTCAACAGTTTTAAGTTTCTGTGTAAGTCTGTCTGTATCGCTATCTATGCCGCTTTTAAGCTCCCTCGATTTTTTCTGAAATTCATCAAAGAAGTTGTTTTCCATCAAAGTGAACGTGTCCTGGAGCTTGGAAATGCGGTTATCCAGATCCTCAGCTTTTTCAACTGTCTTAATCAGAGGAGCAATCTTAATCCTGAAGTTATTGTGAAGCATTTCGCCCGATTCAGCCATCTTTGTCTCAATCTCAGCCACACTCTTTGTAAACTCCTCAGAGATCTGAAATACCCTCTCCCTGGAACTGCTTACAAGCTCATTCTCCTTTATTTCAAGATCGCTTTTAAGATTCTCAGCATGATTATAGAATTCTTCAGAAATCTCCCTGGAGCGTTCTCTCAATTTCTCTTCAAATATGTGTGTAAGGCCTGAAATTTCCGACTTCATATTCCCGATAGTCTCAGAAACAAGAGATATCTTTTTTGTCATATCTCCAAAATTCTCTTTTGCAGAAGCTATAAACTGAATCTGCTTATTCACATCCCTTGCTGCGCCGGATATGGTTTTCAGATCATCATCAACCTTTTTCAGGTTAGTCTTTTCTATATCGAGTCCTTTAAGTCTGCTTTCAATTTCAACCATTGACTCTGACATGTTTTTCACAAGGGATGCCGACTTTTTAATAAGAATATCCATTTCAATGGTGGCATCCTGGAACTTGCGGCTCTCCTTTTCAGTGAGCTTTTTAAAATCATCAAAAATCCTGGATGAATATCTCCGGAGTTTTGCCATTTTAATATTAGTTCTGTCAAATCTCCTGAAAAGGAACATCATTAAAAAGCAGGCGCCGAAGGTAATAGCATTTAATATCATGGGAAACTCCGAAATTTGATATCAGCTGATAAAAATATAATATGACATAATATTTTACTATATATACACTAAATATGTCAATAATTATTTTATGTCTCATAAGAGTTGGTAGCGGTATAATCTCAGGAGGAAAGTTTGTCATTCCGGCCGAAGTGATAATGTAGGCAAGCATTATAGAAACATCCTGTTTCGTGCTTGCAGGCAGTCATCGTGACTGCACTGCCGGAATCTCCTGAAAAAACCGGAGTTGTGAGATTCCCGCATACGCGGGAATGACAACACCAGCAAATTCTACTGCTACCTTTACATGTTTGCCCATTTGACAGGAGGGTATAATCACTGCATGGAGAATATCATTGGAATTGAAGCGTGGAAAGTTAAATATGACCGGTTATAACCTGAACTTTAACCGCTCCTCACCTGACCCCGCGGAATATAAAAACTGTTTTCCCGGCCCTTATTTCATCCCAGTCGTGCAGGAGCCTGGGCCTTAAAAGCTTTTTCCCGTTAAGATATGTTCCGGAATCTGACACCAGATCATAGAGATAATATCCCCCTTCAATCCGGCGTATCCGCGCATGTTTACCGGAAAGATATTCATCATTGATCTGGACAATATTTTCATTCCCCCGCCCGATAGTCACTTCAGCTTTAACAATAGGGATTTTAATCCCTGCGGAATTCCCCTCCTTTCTCAAAAGCCATACTTCAGAATACATCACATCAGGGGTTTCCCTCTCTCCATCTTCAGGATAAAAATCATCCTCATACCGGGAACTGTTTTTATCCTCTCTGCAGTATTCATCAAAGAGAGGTTCAAAGGCGCTCTCATCCCTTACTTTCCCTAATCTATCGCGCCCCTTTTTAAGAAACATAAATAAAAGAAGAACAAGCAGAATAAGGAGCGAAAGAACCATGAATGCCAGGATTACATTAAAATAGTCCGGGAACTCCATCTTAAGGAAATTTCTCTCAACAGAAAAATCGCCGCTGTCCCGATCTTTCAAATCCCCATACCTGAGACGGACTTCAACATTATTTCTCTTCCCGTCCCTTTTTGCCATTGAAACATAATTTACTTCATATATACTTTTTATGCGCGAAAGCATAACCCGGTAAATTTCTGCAAAATCCCTCTTATCACTGTAAACCAGGCTCCCCCCGGTTAATTTTGCCATGCGTGCAAGGATATTCACTTCAGGCACACCACGGAGAGTAATAAAACAGAGAGGGATCTCAAGCTCTTTTGCAAATTTTATTACATCATCCGCAGTTAAAGCGCTACCTTCATCCCTGCCGTCTGTAAAAATTATTATCCCTTTCCGCCTGCCCGAATCCCCCCTTTTAAGAAGCTCCAGAGCATCATAGAGTCCGTCATATAAAAGAGTTCTGCTTCCATGCCTCTCTATGCTCTCAATACTTTTAAGAACCTCCCCTCTATTTGTTGTAAAATTATTAAGAAGGGTAACCTTATCATTGAACCTGAATACTGCAATCCGGTCTCCCGGGGATGCTGCATTAAGTATAGACCTGGCATTCTTTTTGATCAATGAAAGAAATTTTGCGCTTATACTCCTGCTTGAATCAATAGAAAATACCATGTACAGGTCATCATTGAGGGAGGTGACATCCACCACATTTACATAATTAACCTTAAAGCCGTTTTCATAAACCCGGATATTATCCTCATCAAGGCCGGGAAGGCCCCTGTATGCGGAATCAACAATGCTGACCTTGAGCTTTACCCTGGGGAAATCAGATTCAGCATTAATATCGGTAATATTAATAAAGGGACCGGCATTCAGAGAATTGAATGCGATAAATAGAAGAATAATTATAATTGCAGCGGTTTTTAATTTTTTCATAATTTCATCTGGTTTCAGGACTTTTTATAAATATCGGTAATTAGTGCCGAATTTTCCAGCAGTTATTCTATAATATAAGTTATATTTCTAAAGATCCTCATTTCTGCTGTGCCTTAGCAAATAGAGAATATCCCTAATAATAAAGATAATAAATATGGCTAAATCCGGATTTTCGGGAAAGGTAATAATATTATTTGATTCCACATATTCTGGAGTCAGCCCCCTGTCCCCCGGTAAGGAGATAAAAAAGCGGGGCATTCCCCACTACCCTTACAACCACATCTATTGTTATATCTTAGATTCAAATAACAAAATTAATTATAATTTTTTTCTTAATATCTGGAAGTCTGGTTTTATACTTATTTTTACTTTTAAAAAAAATTGGCTCATTCCGGATTTTCGGGAAATGAAATAATATTGTTTGATTCCACATATTCTGGAGTCAGCCCCCTGTCCCCCAAAGGGGGCACGTTAAATTAAAACTTGAGCAAGTAGATGAATCAAAGTATTATAACATCCTTTTACTGTTGAGCTTGCAAATGATTTGCGGAGCAATATAAAGAAAATAGTTATCGAAGTGGTAACAATTATATTTTCAGAATGATAATAGATAACTCGTGCCCCCTTTGGGGGACAGGGGGAAAAGCAAAGAAGTAATCCCATTGTACCCCAAAAATCCGGAATGAGCTAAAGAATTTAACTGAAAGCACGTCGTATTGCATTATATCGGGAATGCTTTGTCTTATATTATCCGATCGTTTATAAAAAAATATGATCTAAAACATAGGACGTCCATACTGCGGAGAGATTGAGAAGAAAAAGGCCTCCAGAAGGGTGGAGAGCCTGGGATATCAGATAAGAAAGCTGATAAACAGGAAATATGTACTGGCGGACCAGATATGGCGATACAGACAGATAAAGAGATCCGCGGAAAGCCCTGTTGAGATAGCCAGATATGATGAGAAAATAAGCGAGCTGGAGATAAAGATCGAGGATATAGAAATAGATATTGAGAAGGGGTATGCTGAGATCGAGTATATATGTGCTGAGTTGAGAAGGTGATAATAATATTTATACTTTAAATAGAATCGTACAGTAAGTACCGTTTTTATTTTTAATGGAAAAATGACCATTCAGCTGCTCAGACATAGTATTAACCAGGAATAAACCGAAACCGTTGGAAAAATCGGTATCAAATCCATCAGGCAGACCCGTACCATTATCTTTTATAGACATTGATACAAAACTACCTTTCCGGGTTAACCTGAAATCAATGATGTTTTCCGAATTATCATTTAAAGCATGCTTAATTATATTTGAAAAGAGCTCATGGATAATAATACCAAGGAGCAGAAGATCTCCGTTTTTCATTTCAAAATCGTCAATATTTTTAATCAGCGTAATACGTGATTTGTCAGAAATAGAACCATGTAATGCAGCAATGAGGCCTTCCAGGTAATCTTTAGCTGAAAAAACATCACAGCTGTCAGATATGAGAAGTTTATCGTAAATCAATCGAACACCACTAATTTTTTCTCTAATAGAAATCAGATCAGGCCTGGATTCTATATATAGGGCATACTTAATCTGCATATCAATAATACGTTCAACAAAAAACAAAGTCTCATTAAATCTGCGATATGCACCTTTAAACAGAACAGCCTTATCACGAAGCTGTTTAGCTACTGACAATTCAGCATCCTTCTGAGCTGTAATATCTCTGCATGTACCTTCTATACGGACAGGAAGACCTTCATCATTATATATAAGCCTACTTCTGTCATTTACCCATATTGCCTCCCCATCAGCTCTAATGACAAGACATTCTCTTTCGGAAAAACCTTTTGCCAGAAGTTCTTTGAAAACTGTACTTGCCAGATGATGATAATCTGGATGAGTAACCTCCTGCCAGAGATTCTTATTTTTCAAAAAATCTTCAAGTTTGTAACCGTAAATTTTCTCTATTGAAGGGCTCAGATATAGCACATTCAAATCAGGCCAGGACAATGACCAGATACCATCAGACATGTTACCCAGAATACTACCAAGCTTCGCTTCACTTTCGACAAGAGCCTTTTCAGTTATTTTTTCCTCTGTCACATCAATTATATAATCCAGAGTGGCTGGCTTGCCGAACCAGTCAATCAAAACTGAGGTTATTGTCAGCCATCTGCTGCTTCCATCACCCAGAACCGCTCTGAAATCATACCCAGTTTCAACATTTTCTCCAGCCAGACGCCTGAAGTGATTCACCCTGATTCTTTCAGCATCATCAGGATGGATGAAAAAATCAAAGGGTTTTGAATAAATCACACCTAACTCATAACCCAGCGTATTGACAGTTACCGGATTGCAGAGCTTAATAAAATTATCCTGAACAATCAAAATTGCGAAAGGAGAATTTTCGAATAAATCCCGGAAAGCCTCTTCAAATTTATCCAATCGCTTACTTATAACATAAAGATGATCATTTTGCGAATTAAGCCTGGAATGAGCATTATACAATTTGAAAGCCATTTTTATTGAAGCTATCAACACCGTAGCACCGGTATTTTTGACTATATAGCCATAAGAAGTGATATCTTCAGTCTTTTCTACAGTTCCCTGCTCAGTATGGGCAGATAAAAAAATCAAAGGAAGATCACGCTTTTCGAGGATAATTTTAGCAGCAGCAGTACCATCAAGACCATCACCCAGGTCAATATCCATGAGGACAAGATCAATTGAAGGATTATGCAAAGCAATAGCAACAGCTTCTTCACCAGTATAGGCTGCAATAACTACAAAACCATATTTCTCCAACAACTTTCTGGTAGCAATAGCTGTGATCTGTTCATCCTCTACAAGCAGAAGAACCTTTTTCCTTCCAATACCCACATCAACCCACCCGGCAAACAATAAACTTATCCTCAACATCAATAATACTTTATAGTAAGACGATTAAAAACCAGAAACACCGGCAATATAACATGCACTACTAAAGTAATGACAAAAAAAGGTCAAATAAATTTCGTTCGGATATCCGTTTTTTATATATAAAAGATAGAACAGTTAAATTGCAGGAGGAGGAGCAGGCTTAGAGAAGCCGTATTCAGACTTCAAATCCCTTATATGCTCATTAAGCTCTCTTGCAGACATCATACCGGATTTTACAGAATGTCTTTTTTTATTTGTGCGGATGGAATATCGAAATTAGCCATAGCAGACTTCAGCAATGGCAAAGCAGGTATAAGCCTGGAAGGTTCCGGCACGAGTTCAAACGTTTGAACTCCGAAATAAGTCACCAGGTCAATGTAATTATAAACCGTGATTTTATTGATCTTAAGCTCACTGTCAATAAATCTTTTAAAATCAGGATATCCTCCCTCTTTATGCAGCTCATTGTCACGTATTTTCTTCAACCTCACAGCGAGACAGGCAAAGCTGTAATGAGCCGGCTCGGCAAGAAATTTAGATTCACTTTTAAGCGATTCATAATCCTCCGGCACATCCTCCAGGCCGAAGAGGCTGACAAAATCCTCTTTCAATCTGACAATCAAAATATCTTTTTGAGATGCAGGGAGACTGCTGTCATTTTTAATTACCTCTATGACCTTCGGAAGATCTTCTTTCTTAGGATTCTTTTCAAATTCACTAATGACATCAGAAGTGAATTCATCAGGGTTAAAATCATCATCAGGATTGAGGATTGACTTGCCCCTGGAGAGCTGCTCTTTGTTAAATTTTTTAGTTGCCATTAGTTGATACCTCTTTCAATGTAAATTGAGTTATGCAGCTCTTCAAACAGGGTTTCAAGCTTTTTAACTCCCTTGTCCCCGCCGTACATATCAAAAATATTAGTCTTATGAAGAGGTCTTTCTTTCATCGCCACAGAATTAGGAATGGTCTGCTCAGCTGACCTTATCTTTTTATCATTCTTTATCATATCCACATAGTTCTCATGAAGCGTTAATTTCCTCATTTCATGATTTGTTATAAGAACCCTGTAATCAATAAAATCCGCACAGAACTTTGTCATACGCTTAAGATTATTAAGGGTCTCAAACATCCCGTCAATAGAATAAGGTTCCGGAATAACCGGGATGAAAACATAATTAGAAAGGAGAAGCCCGAACTTAGACATTGCCGAAAGTGAGGGGGGGCAGTCTATAATAATGATCTGATACTTTTTAAATACCGGAATAAAATCAGCCTTGAGGCTGTCGAGCTCATCAAAATCATAATTATCTTTAAGGCTTAAACGGATATCCGCAGGAATAACATCGATGTTTTCATTATAAGATTTAATACACCTGGCCAGAGGGGTCTTGTCCTCAAGATAATTATATAATGTGTTTGAGTTTCTGATGTCATCATAATCAAAATAGGTTTGAGAAAGATTAGCCTGCTGGTCCAGATCTATAAGCAGAATCTTTACACCCTGTTTATCAAAATAGTCCGCAAGCATAACGCTTATAGTAGTTTTACCCACACCCCCCTTTTGATTATAAAGACAAATGGAGGTGGGGAGAGATTTAAGAAGAGACATTTTATCAACATGAAGAATTCCGGAGAGATCGTCCTTCTCCCCTACTGTCTTACCATCGGAAATCCAGTCCCTGATGGTCCGGTCGGCTAAATTAGACAACTTGCAAGCTTGTTTCATAGGAATCATAATAATAAAAACATCCAGATATTACATCACCTTAACCGGTTATTGTAATTTGCCAACCTGTTTATTTTTCACAATATACCGTTGAGTTTTGGAAATCAGAAAGAAAAATAGCAGGGGGGAATAAAGAACATAAGCCTCAACAAAGCCCAGGGAGACGGGAAAAGAAGAATAACAATTGACAGACATGCTCTAAAGGTTAGTATATTTTTTTTAATAGAGAACTAAAAAATAAGGCGAGAACTTTAAATACACGCATAATTATCTGAATAAATGATAATTTATTCAGATAATTATAGTTAAGTGCAATTAGGGCGCCAAACTTTTTGTGTTAAAAAAAAGTAGTTGATAAAATGGGAACCCCCATGCCCCCTTTAAGAAGCCCGGCGTCCGTGCCGGGCTAAAAAGAAAGAGGAATGAATGGTAACAAAAAAATACAGATTTATATTATTTCTCTTATCAATTATCTCATTGCTTATTATTGGATTAGTTATCGAGAAAGACCTTTCAACTCTTGTGAATAATTTCTGGTTTTCTTCAGGTCTTCTTTTATTGATTCTTTTGTCATTGATTGATCAACCACACTTTTCAAAAGACGCAAATATATTTGTTAATTCTGTTGCCGCGTCAATTTCATTGTTGTTGGTAAACAAGAAAGATTATGACTGGCTTTTTTGGCTTTTCACTGGCGGCGTTCTTTATCTGGTTATATCAAGTTATGCTTTAATGTGGATAAGAAATAACCCACTAAATGAAGAGAAAAAAGTAATCCAATTTTTCACAAGACTTAATAGACAGCTTGGAAAACCAGAAACAATATTTTCTGCCTTCTTTTTATGGGGTGCCGTCAAACAGTTCTCTTTAAACTCAAATCAATTTAATATGCTATTGTGGTATTGGATAATTTTCATGCTTTTAAATATACCACAATTAGCATCTACGATAGAAAGTTTTTTTTCAACTTCAAAGCAAAAACTTAGCACAAATATCATTGGACAGATTTTTGGTGTGCAATCGAAAAATACATTTCTAATTAAACTTCTACCTTTCAAAAATCGCAAAGCCATTAAAATGTTTGATTTTGTGGAGTTTAATTATTCAATAGAAAAAAAGAATCGAAAAGGTATTGTTTTCGATGTTTATTTCTTAGATCAAGAACAATGGGTAAAAGTTATATCAAATAATGAGATAGAATTAATTTTCAAGGGCATTGAAAATATTTATAATGTTCCAGATGCTGTTTATAAAATTGATACTATACCTGATAATGATTATTTAAAACGCTTCGTTGGAATTGTTACTGAAAATTCTTCAATAGGTAAAATTAAATTTATATATAACTCAAAAAAAGAAATATATGAAGGCCAGCTACTTGAAGTTAAAATTAACAACATTATTGTGCTGTATCAAATAGTCGAAGGTTTAACAAAAATTGAGCAGCTTGAGAACAAGAACCAATCGGGAATTATAATTGGAGAAGCCATACAACTAGGAACTTGGGACAATGAAAAATTTAAATTTGAGCAATTCGGCTGGGTGGCAAATATTAACTCCCCCGTATTTATTGCATCGGATATTGCCGAATACCAACCAACACAAAACGAATTTATTGTAGGTGCACTTCCAAATACAAACTATCCAGTTGTTTTGGATAAAAAACTTGCGATTACACACCACACGGCCATACTTGGTGTAACTGGTACAGGAAAGTCTGTTTTTGCCAGAAATCTAATTAGAGAATATTTACGAGCTGATGATATAAAAGTTATATGTATAGATTTCACAAAAGAGTATATTGCAAAATTTTCCAAATATAAACCAGTTGCCATAGTGCCTGACACTGAAAATGTAAAAATATTTAATAGCATAGAATGGCTAATAAATGAAACTGAAAAATTTGGCAACCAACAGAATAAACCAAAAATAAAAACAGAGACTGATAATATTACAAATATATTTAATAAATCAATTGAAGATTTTCTAAAGGGTGACAATAAGCTTTCAATTTTTGAGCATCCTGAATTAAGTAATACTATCGGCGTATTAGATTATATAAGATATTTTTTCAATGAATTATTTAAAATTGCAAAAGATAATCGTTCATTCGGTAAAAGAATCTGTGTTGTTTTAGAAGAAGCCCATACAGTAATTCCTGAATGGAATTTTATCGGTATAAGTGACAAGACATCCTCAAGCCTTGTTAATAAAATCGGACAGATCGCTTTACAAGGGCGAAAATATGATATTGGTTTTCTGGTTATTGCTCAGAGAACCGCGAATGTGTCAAAAACAGTTTTGACACAATGTAATACTGTTATTGCCTTTCAAGAATTTGATCGTACAAGTAGCGAGTTTTTAAGTAATTATTTTGGAGAAAATATTTCGGCAACATTACCAAATTTAAAGTTTAGACAAGCTATTGCAGCCGGAAAAGCATTTAAATCAAATGTGCCAATGATTTTTGAAGTGCCAGAAATTGATGAAGATAATACTTTAGGAGAATCCAGTGCAGAACCTACTACATGACTTAACAACACATTTTGCCAAAGAAGACAAATACATATCAGAAGGAAAACTTTTAAAAAACGTCATCGTTGAAGATGCTCTTAAACTTGAACCGTCATTGCTGAAGCTTCTCCTGAAAAATAAAAGTATTAAAAAACATTTCTTTCAGGAAATCGAAGGCATATACGTATTTGATAAAATCAAGTTTCAGAAATTCATCAGCAATAAGGAATTTTTACCAGATTCCTACACAGCATTTAAAAATAAAATAGGTCTAACAATAGCTGACGAATTCATTACAGAAAAAAAAGATGTTGTTTTGAGCTGGCCTTATAAGGATTGCATTTTGGAAGGTGGTCAAGATAAAGAAGATGCAAAACGTGATGAAATATTCTGGAATGAAACACTTGCACCAGATGAAATTGATCGGTTGTTAAGTCCAAAAGTTCTTACTAACTGGAAAAAGTATGATAAAGATGGCGAGCATAAAGTTTTTGATTTTTCAGTTACTGACAATTTGGTAATTAAAGGGAATAATCTACTGGGGCTTTCTTCGATTCTTAAAAAATATAGAGGTAAAGTTAAGCTTATTTATATTGATCCACCATATAATACAGGAAGTGACAGTTTTAAATATAATGACAATTTTAATCATTCTACATGGCTAACTTTCATGAGGAACAGGTTACAACTTGCAAAAGATATATTAAGTAATGACGGTTTTATTTTTGTTCAATGTGATGATAATGAGCAGGCATATTTACAAGTCTTAATGGATGATGTTTTTGGTTATGACAATCATAGGTCAAATATTTATGTTGAAACTGTATATGCTGATAAAACATTAAAACAGGACAGGGTTTTCCATGATCAAATTGAACACATCTTAGTTTATTCAAAAAGTACTGCTTCGAAAATTAAACAAACCCTAGATGAATATAGCTATGATAAATTCTGTTGGAGTATTCGTGAAAATAAATCGCCTAAAGAGGTGATTGAATTAGGCGGAAAACGTGTTGAAATATTTACAAATGATAGTTTCGAAATCATAAAAACAGAACCATGTGAAAATGGTCTTAAAGAAATATGGGCTTCTGGTACGATTCTAGATATGAATTCTTCTGGAAGATTTTTCCGAGATAATCTAATGGGTCGATATGATAAAGATGGTTATAATATTTTATATAAAGTTTTTGGAATTGGTGATGACGGTAATGATTACAGATACTTCACTGGGCCTAAAAAAATTGGTGCTACAAAAGGAAAATATTACCAAGGTGTGCCGCTTGATAAAAAAGATATTGATGATAAAAATATTAAAAAAGTTTCTATTGAAAATTTCTGGGCTATGGCGGGTGATTTTGGCAACTGTCGTACGGAAGGTGGAGTTGAATTTAAAAGTGGAAAGAAACCAGAGAAGCTACTTTCCAGAATCATTGAAATGACCACTGAACCAGAAGAAATTGTCCTTGATTTTTTTGCTGGTTCTGGAACCACCCTTGCTGTCTGTCATAAAATGGAAAGACAATACATTGGTATTGAGCAAATGAATTATGATAATAATGATGTAGAGCAAAGAATTAAAAATGTTATAAATGGTGATCAAACAGGTATTTCTAAATCAGAAAATTGGAAAAGCGGCGGTAGTTTCATTTACTGCGAGCTCGCAAAAGCGAATCAGGAATATATTGATCTAATCAATAAAGCAAAAGATACCAAAGCAATACAGAAAATTTGGAAGAATATGCAAGAGAAAGCCTTTATTTCCTACAAAATAGATATTAAAGCCATCAATGAAAATGTGTCGGAATTTGAAAAACTTTCCCTCGAAGACCAGAAACGCTTTCTAATCGAGACACTCGATAAAAATATGCTTTATGTACCCTATTCAGAAATAGATGATGCAGATTATCAAATCACCGAAGAAGATAAAAAACTTAATCACAAGTTTTACGGTGGTAAAGCATGAACGGACAGGCTTTAGAACAAAAAATAACCGCCTTCAAAGAGCTCGGGCATGCTTTACCGGAGGTTCCAGTATTTATTAAAAATAACCTGAATCCGTCTTTTGAATTAAGACCGTACCAGGAAGAAGCATTTTCACGTTTTCTGTTTTATTATAATAACCAGACAATAAGACAAAGACCTTCCCAATTACTGTTTCACATGGCAACAGGAAGTGGTAAGACTCTTATTATGGCTGGTCTTATTTTATATCTTTATGAACAGGGATATAGAAATTTTCTTTTCTTTGTAAACAGCACGAATATTATCAATAAAACCAGGGATAATTTTCTTAATCCGGTATCTATTAAATACCTTTTTTCAGAATCTATCAATATTTCCGGTAAGCAGATTGAAGCTAAGGAAGTTGATAACTTTCAAGTTACAAATGATGAAAATATCAATATTGTTTTTACAACAATTCAAGGTCTTCATTCAAGGCTTAATACTCCACGAGAAAATGAGCTTACCTATGATGATTTTTTCGATAAAAAGATTGTTTTGATTTCTGACGAAGCACATCATATAAATGCAGACACAAAAAAGAAAAATGATTTAACTAAAGAATTATTTGAGGAAGTAACTTCATGGGAAGGTACTGTAAACAGGATATTCCGATCTAATATAAATAATATCTTACTTGAATTCACAGCAACAGCTGATCTGTCAAACGAAGATATTGCAAATAAATATTTTGATAAAATTATTTTTGATTACTCTTTGAAACAATTCAGAATTGACGGGTATTCCAAGGAGGTAAAAGTCCTTCAGGCAGATATAAATAATATTGATAGAGCACTGCAAGCCTGTCTGTTGAGTCAATTCCGAAGAAAAATATTCGAGAAAAACAGACTTCATATAAAACCAGTTATCTTGTTGAAATCAAAAACTATAAAAGAAAGTGAGTTATTTTTTGTCGAATTTACTGAAAAAATCAAAAATATTACTTCAAGTGATTTAAATACACTTAATCATCCCGGTGCTGATTTTTCTATTAAACGCATTTTCCAATATTTTTTAGACAATAATATCAGTCTTGATAGCATTGTCGATGAAATAAAAGAAGACTTCTCTGAATACAAATGTCTTGCAGTTAACAGCAAATCAGAATCAGAAGAAAAACAGATTGCGGTAAACACTCTTGAAGATTTTGATAATGAGTATCGGGCAATATTTGTAGTCGATATGCTTAATGAAGGTTGGGACGTTTTAAATCTTTTTGATATAGTACGCCTATACGATACACGAGATAAAAATACAAAAACCGGGCAAATAGGCAAAACAACAATTTCAGAAGCACAGCTAATTGGTAGAGGTGCAAGATATTGCCCTTTTACTCTTGATATAACAAAACCAAAATATCAAAGAAAATACGATGAAGATATTGATAATGAACTCAGAATCTGCGAAGAATTATATTACCACAGTGCTTATAATCCCAAATATATCCACGAATTGAATGAAGCCCTACATGAGATTGGAATAAAACCAAAAGAATCAAGAGATATTCAGCTTGATTTAAAGTTTGACTTCAAGGAAAGTGATTTTTATAAAAAAGGATATGTATTCCTTAACAAAAAAATCCAAAATGACAGATCAGATGTCTTTTCACTACCTACCACTATAACAAAACAGACCCATAAAATAAGATTACAGACTGGTTATGGTATATCTTCAACTATTTTTGAAGAAGAGAATTCTGGGAACAGAAAATATAAAACAAAAGATTTTAAATTCTCTGGCTTTGAAATAAGAATGATTAGAACTGCTCTTAATAAACTTAACTTTTATCAATTTAACAATTTAAAATCATTTCTCCCTAATCTTCACTCAATATCAGAATTTATTACATCGGATAATTATTTAAAAAATGTTTCTATTGAGGTAGAAGGTCCAGAAAACTTAATTGATAATTTACATCCAGTAGAGAAACTTAATATCCTTGTTGAAGTACTTGATAAAGTAAGCCGTACAATTTCAAGTGAAGACGTCGAATTTAAAGGAACAAAAGTCTTCGAACCTTACGATCTACATAAAAAATTAAAAGATAAACGTCTTAGCATATATGTTAATGATAGTGGTGATCAGGAATATGGTATTGGTCAAAATGAAACAAGAAACACTGACTTAAAATTAAATCTTTCAGAAAAACATTGGTATGTATTTAATGAAAACTATGGCACATCAGAAGAGAAGTATCTCGTAAAATACATAGATAAAATGTATGAGAAACTAAAAGAACTATATGACGATGTTTACCTTGTTCGTAATGAAAGGCATGTGCAAATATATAACTTTCATGATGGTCGTGCCTTTGAACCGGACTTTATTTTATTTCTTTCCAAAAAGGAGCAGGATATAAATATTCAATACCAAGTCTTTATTGAACCTAAAGGTGAACACCTTATCCAGGCTGATAAATGGAAAGAAGATTTCTTGAAAGAGTTAAAGAAAGAACATAAAATTGAACTACTCTGGAAAAACAAACAGTATAATATTTGGGGCATGCCTTTTTATAATGAAAAAATTAAGAAACATGAATTCGAAAATGCTTTCAGTGAAATTATCAAATAAGCAAACCGCCTCCGCGCGTCCGTGCGCTCCGGCGGAAAAAGGGGGGCATGGGGGTTGCTGGTAATAAATTTTTCTGTGAGAGTTGGCGCCCTAACTGCACTTAACACGGGGCATAAGCGGCACTCCCTGCGGTCGCTTGGGCTTCGCCAAATTTTCACCTCCGCTATCGCTACGGTGAAAACTTCTTATGCCCCGGGAACGTTATGAGAGAGCAGCGAGTGAACTAGACTCCCTTTATTTTATTCTTGATTCTGTGTACAAAATCAATATCAATAAAGTAACGCTCATCAATTGATTGAATAATATCTATTAACATATAATTTAATCTTAAATGTAACCATGAAATATAATTTTCTTGGATGTTGAAACATTTATTCGTCAAGGCATTAGTAACTCGGAAAAAATCTGGATCGTTTGCCGGTACACGATGAATATTATTATATGAATCAACTAAAAGATTATGCCTTTTTATTGAATATTTTAAATGACTAAAATTAATAAATAGCCTATGATATTTTAATGAAAATAAATTCTCTGTTGATATAGCGTTATCCAGGTATAATGTACTTAATGGGAAAAAAGCTTTTTTGTCTACATCAAATGTACTAAAATCTCTTTTTCTAATTTTTGAAAAATAATCATTATATTTTTTTAAATTATCTCCAATACATGGATAGATAGTATTATCATGAAAATTTTTTAAATCGGATGAAATTAAACCGTATGTTTCATTTTCATTAAACTCTATAAATGTTTTACCCAATACATTTAAATTATATCTTATTTCTTCTATCAATGCATTTACATGTGATTTATGTTTTTGAAAATCTCTTACTACCCATATTCGATAAGCAAAAATTACACTGACAATCGTAAAGTAAGCTGCAAAAATACTTGCTATTGATGTTGCTATCATTAGTTGATAATCATTGATATATAATAGCTTAATTTTTAAAAATGAATTAGAATCAACTATATATCCACCCTCAATTTTATTGAATGAGCTGAAGATAACTAATGAAATTGGAATAACTAAAATTATTAATAGAATAAAAAATTTAATAATGAATGAATTATCTTTAAAAAATTTCGTAAAGGTTTTATGGTTAGTTCTTAACATTAATTGTCACAGTTTTTAATAATCACTACTGTCCCATAGAAATTCGAAAAAAATAAAAAAATGCTATTAATTCTCAGCCCCTGTTTTAAGATGGAATCACTGAACGCCAACAAAAACAAGGGTTTTAGGAGAATTAATAGCATGAACA